>ENA-OQET01000548-OQET01000548.1-human-gut-metagenome-genome-assembly--contig:-NODE-548-length-19616-cov-5.250090_pt1 | contig 19616 bp, 18 predicted proteins | sample MGYA00242800_ERZ504645 | MGnify/ENA primary metagenome ERZ504645 (study PRJEB26092, sample SAMD00036308) | human gut metagenome | host: Homo sapiens | study: EMG produced TPA metagenomics assembly of... | reverse complement strand
ATTATTTTTATCATATACCAGATGTCTAGAGTGTGGATAATTTAAGATTGAAAAATTCAAGTGGGTGTGTATGTAGGGCAGAATGGTGGCAAGAAGATTAATATTGAAATGCAAAATACATATCAAGAGGACTGGGCGGAACGAAGTCTGTTTTACAATTGTCGGATGTTTACAGAAGGATTAAAAACAGGACAATCCTATAGTAGTAAATTTCAATTCCATGTGATAGAATTAAGTAAAATAGAAACAACAAAAGGAAAAGAAAGCAAGAACTTTACCGATGGCGAGATTAATTTCAGCTAGTACTTGGGAAGAAGTCAGAGAAGAATCTGAAGGAAATCATTACATGGAAAAGGCGAGGGATGAAAGTGAAAGATAATCTTCTGTTAGCGAATACAAAAATGATTAGCCAATACCGTTAAACATATACACAGTGTAGTGGTTTGAATAACGTAAATTATTTGAATATTATAAAAAGAGATCATGTGTCGGCAACCGTACGGACACGTCTGCACTTAGCGAGTGGATGGTCGAATGACCATTCAGGAGCTTAGTACAGCTACGTGGGAGTCTGAACGCGAGTGGGTTGCTGACACATGATTCTTTTTATAATATTCCACCAATAATTTCCGTCATCAAACTACAAATCACAATATATGATTCTGTATGATCAACCGAATTGACTGATACAAATAAGGCTTCAATTCATCAACTGAAACAGGCTCCCCAGTCAAAATAACATTATAGCAAGACCCTGCGACCATCTCGATGATCATATAGATCATAACTTCCGGATGATCAAATTCATGACCAGAATTCTTCAAAAGATCCATATAGATATCATAAATATTTCTCTGGGCATCATCGATCGGTTCTACCAAGGAATTCTTAAACATTCCCCAGCTTAGATGCTTTGAGATCAGTTTTAACAGAGTCGGATTAGCATTTAATGCTCCGATGACCTGGTCAACGATAAAGATCAGTTGGTCTTCAAAATGATCAATGGATTGTTTTTGAAGTTCCTGATAGGCGTGTTTAAATACTTCTGCAGACTTTTTTGGCGATCAATTTATATCGGATGTCTAATTTATCTTTAAAATACAAATAAAAAGTACCCTTAGCAACGCCAGCTTCATTTACGATATCGGAGATGGAGGTCTTCTGGAATCCCTTTTCTGTAAACAGTTGGTATGCCGTATTCAAAAGGGCATCTTGTTTCTTTTTCTTATTTAATTCGACCTTTTTCATAGTAATTTCTCCTTTCATCTTCTTTAGTATAACGAAAAAATGACCAAAAGTCAAAAACTTTTAAGAAGTTTATTGACTTTTGGTCATTTTTGGTGTATACCATTATATAGATTAAAAAATGACTATTCGTCATAAATGTAAATGGGAGGATGCTATGATACAATTTGCAAAGAAATTAGTACATCATCGAAAATTCATCGTCTTCCTGGCTTTCATTTTATTGATTCCATCAACCATTGGAATCGTGAAGACAAGGATCAATTATGACATCTTAAGTTACCTTCCAGACTCTTTGGAGACGGTGAAGGGGCAGGATATCATGGTAGATCAGTTTGGAGCCGGAGCCTATTCGATGATCATTGTCGAAGATATGAATCTTCATGACGTACAGAAATTAAAACAGAAACTAGAGAAAGTCAATCATGTTGATAAGATCATCTGGTATGATGACATCGCTGATCTAAGCGTTCCCAAAGAGATGCTTCCTGAGAAAGTAAGGAAAGTTTTCTTTAATAAGAACGCAACAATGATGATCGCAATGTTTAAAGAAACGACATCATCTGATAACACGATGGAAGCGGTCACACAGATGCGTAAGATTGTTGGAAAACAGTGTTTTATCAGTGGTATGTCAGGGGTAGTTACTGATATTAAGAACTTGGTTATGCAGGAGATTCCAATCTACGTAACGATCGCAGCAGTACTTTCTTTAATCGTATTATTTGCCACAATGGAATCCTTTGCCGTTGCCTTTTTATTCCTGTTAAGTATCGGAATGGCAATTCTTTATAACCTGGGAACGAATATTTTCTTAAGCGATGTGTCCTATCTTACAATGGCATTGACTGCGATCTTGCAGTTAGGAGTTACGATGGATTATTCGATTTTCCTTCTGCATAGTTATGAGAGTAATAAGATCAGATTTGAAGGTGACAAAGAACGTGCGATGGCACATGCGATTTCGAATACATTTAAGTCCATCACAGGAAGTTCCGTTACAACGGTTGCTGGATTCGCAGCACTGTGCTTTATGACATTTGCATTAGGAGCTAACTTAGGTATCGTTATGGCGAAAGGTGTTATTATCGGAGTTATCTGTTGTGTAACAGTTTTGCCATCATTGATCCTAATCTGTGATAAATTAATTGAGAAGACACACCATCGTTCACTGATGCCAGATCTTACGAATGCATCACACTTTATCACAAAACATTATAAAACAACGATTGTAGTATTTTTAATTTTGCTGTTCCCAGCAATTTATGGAAATAATCATACAGAGATTTACTATAATATTGATAAATCACTCCCACAAAGCTTACCGAGTAATGTGGCAAATAAGAAATTAAGTGATGAATTTGGAATGAGTAACATCCATATGATCATGATCAAGAACGGCATGAGTCAGAAGGAATTAAGCAACATGCAGAAAGAGATCGATAAAGTCGACGGAGTTGAATGGTGTCTCGGAATGAACTCCGTGATCGGTTCTAGTATTCCATCCGATATGATCCCTTCTTCCATGAAAGAAATGTTGCAAAGTGATGAGTATGAGATGCAGTTTATCTGTTCAAATTACAAATCAGCAACCGAGAAAGTAAATAAACAGATCAACGAGATCAACAACATTGTGAAGAAATACAGTCCAGGTTCTATGGTCATTGGAGAAGCACCATTGATGAATGACTTGGAGACAGTAACCAATGTTGACCTTAGAAATGTAAATATCGCGTCGATCGCGGCAATCTTTGTGATCATTTTAATTGTATTTAAATCCATTTCCTTACCGGTGATCCTGGTAGCCGTGATCGAATTTGCGATCTGTGTCAATATGGCAGTTCCATATTACACAGGATTATCGCTGCCGTTTGTTGCAAGTATCGTTATCGGAACGATTCAGTTAGGTGCAACCGTTGACTACGCGATCCTGATGACAAGCCGTTATCAGAAGGAACGTATAAATGGCAAGAAGAAAATGGAAGCGATACGTATTGCACATGAAACATCCATGCAGTCTATCATTACAAGTGGATTAAGTTTCTTCGCAGCAACGATCGGTATTGCGATTTACTCAAATATTGATATGATCAGTGCAATCTGTACCTTACTTGCACGAGGAGCTGTGATCAGTACCGTTGCCGTAATCTTTATTCTGCCGGCAATGTTTATGATATTTGATAAATTGATCTGTAAAACAACCCTCAAGATGGGTCATTTAGAATAGGAGAGCGATTGTTATGAGAAAAAGAAGATTATCGAAAGCATTAGCAATGTTTCTCGCTGCAGCTCTTACAATTCCGGCAGCAGTACCGGTAGCAGCCAGCGAGTCCACTGCAGATAAAGAAGAAACCGTATACGTAAAACGGATGCGAATGGAGAAGAGAAAACAGTTATTGTCAGTGACTGGTTAAAGAATTTCTCAGGTGAAGCAAAGATCAAAGATGCTACAGACCTGACAGACGTTGAGAATGTTAAAGGGAATGAGACATATAAACGAGGAAAAAAGGACAGTATTACATGGAATGCCAATGGAAAAGATATTTACTATCAGGGAACAAGTGACAAAAATCTGCCAGTATCCATGAAAGTCACATACTATCTGGATGGAAAAGAAATTTCACCAAAGAAACTGGTTGGTAAATCAGGAAAAGTAAAGATTCGTTATGAATATGAAAATCATTCCGCCGTAACCAAAACGATCAATGGAAAACAGACAACAGTCTATACACCATTTACAATGATCACAGCAGCGATCTTAAATACAGATAACTTCTCTAATGTCAAAGCAACAAACGGAAAAGTTATCTCCGATGGTAACAAACATATCGTTATCGGAGTTGCAATGCCAGGATTAGCAGACAGCTTAAACCTTAAGAATACAAGTATTGGGTCAAACTTCGATATTCCAGAAGATTTCGAGATTACAGCTGATGTAGAAGACTTCCAGATGACAGTCACAGCGACAGTTGCGAATTCCGATACATTATCAGAGTTTGGTTTAGATGATGCAGGAGATTTAAGTGAATTAACAGATTCCTTAAAGGACCTTGAAAATGCGACAGATAAGTTATGCGATGGTTCTGGAGATTTAGTAAAGGGAATTGAAAAATTAGTCACAGCCTCTGGAAAATTAAAATCAGGAACAAAACAGATCGCAGTCAGTTCCAAACAGTTAGCAACAGGACTTGACAAACTGGTCAATGGATCTACAACATTAAAGAATGGAACCAGTCAGTTAGCGAAAGGAACAAGTGCTTTACCATCATCTACAGAGAAATTAGATAATGGAGTGAGACAGATTCTCAAGGAACTGCAGAATAGTACACCAAGCGAAAGTGATCAGGCAAAATTACAGTCTAACTTACAGAGTGCACAGACAGGAATCACAAAAGAATTAATGAATATTAAGACACAGACAGAAAGTGTTGGTGTGTCAGCGAAGACGTTAGGTGCATTAGCAGAGTCTATTGGAGTATCAGCAGCAGATGTTGGAAATCAGGCAGGAGCAATTGGAGAATTTATCAAGAATAATTATAGTTCTCTTACAGATGAGCAGAAAGCACAGCTTACAACGATTGCAGGTTCTTTAAAGACAGATGCAGAAAACTTAGGCGGTTATGCACAATCCGTAGGAGGTCAGGCAAAGAATTTAGGAACCTACGCAGGATCTATCGGAACAAGCTTGCAAGAAACACAGACAGACCTTCAGATCGTATCAGGATGCTTAACCCAGATTCAAAATCTGCTAACAAAGACAAAGACATCCACAGCACAGTTAGAATCTGCATTAAAACAGATCGCGGAAGGAACTGGGCAGTTAAAGACATCATCTAAGACACTAGCATCTTCCATCAAGAAATTAGATGAAGGAGCCAAGACGTTAAACAGTGGAACAAAAACAGCAGCAAATGGAGCGAAGAAATTAAGTAAAGGTGCAAAAACACTGGATAATGGAATGGGACAGATGACAACAGGAATTGCAACTCTGAAAAATGGAGCTGTTACCTTGAACAAAGGAATGTTAACCTTCAGAAAAGACGGTATTGAGAAACTTGTCAATACGATCAATGATGATGCAAAAGATATCTTAGACAGAGCTGATGCAGTGATGGATGAAGGAGAAAACTATCAGACATTTACGAAGAAAGCTAGTGGAACGAAGGGTAGTGTGAAGTTTATTATTGAGACGGAAGAACTGGAAAAATAAAAGTGCGTAGGATATAATGATGTGTGTTAGGACAGGAGTTTATTTGGCTCCTGTCTTTTTTATATAACCAAATATTACAAATTTTTACAAAAAATAATTGACAATCAATAAAGATTTGATAAAATACTTACATGACACGAATTTACATAAATTGTAATATAAGGAGAAAATATGAATAACAACGAGGGAAGTTTTAATGACGAAGAGTTAAGAAAAAGAGCAGCTAGCAATGAGGAATTAAATATACGCTTAACAAATAATTATGCCTTTCAAAAAATATTTAAAAATGAAGAAATTGTAAAAGGATTTTTAATGGCATTATTGCATTTGAAAGAAACAGATATTGAAACGTTAGAAGTTGCAGATCCATTTGTGGAAGGTGAAGTTAAAGAGGAAAAAGAGGGAATTTTAGATGTAAAGATGGTATTAAACGGTGGCAAAAAGATTAACATTGAAATGCAAAATACATATCAGGAAGATTGGGCAGAGCGAAGCTTATTTTATAATTGCAGAATGTTTACAGAAGGATTGAAAAAAGGGGAGTCATATTATGAACTTCCACCATGTATTCATGTAGGAATTCTTGATTTTAATTATCTAAAAAGTCCTGGGTTTTATCATAGAATTTTACTGCAAGACGATAAAACAGGTGAATTGTACAGTAGTAAATTTCAATTCCATGTGATAGAATTAAGTAAATTAAAAAGTACAAAAGGAAAGGCAAGGAAGCAAGAATTATATCGATGGGCAAAATTAATTTCAGCCAGTACTTGGGAAGAAGTCAGAGAAGAATCTGAAGGAAATCATTACATGGAAAAGGTGAGGGATGAAATGATTAAGATGAGTCGAGATGAGAGTGAAAGATATTTATATCTGAGAGAACAAATGGCAATCAGGGATAAGGAAAGCCAGTTGCGAAGCGCGGAAAATCGTGGGAGACGAGAGGGAAGAGAAGAAGGAAGACAACAGGGAGAAATTTTAAAATTAATAACGATGGTAAAGAAAAAGATTGAAAATGGCGATTCTGTAGCGAAGATAGCAGATGATTTGTTAGAAGATGCAGATGTGATTGAGAAAATCTATGATATCGTAAAGGAAAATCCAGAGAAGACCAGAGAGGAGATTTGGGATTCTTTAATGAACGATACAATGATCGAGATGTAACGGTCAGAAAGAATATGAGAGATCTGATCAATTCAGATGCAAACGAAGTAACAAAAGTATTTAGTACCCTGTTGTAAGAGGTGAGAATGATGAGAGCATATTCAGATGTCTATTTAGGTGATGTAGTAGAAAATCAAGGAAAATTATTTGATTATGTAGCAAATACCTATCCAGATAAGGACACAGAAGACTTTATCAATGCATATATGACAAGTAAAACAAGACAAAGCATAGATCAAGCAAAAGCCTATGTAAATACAATGGATGCCAAAGAATTATGGGAATATTTTAAAGAAACCGAACATTATTCTTTACAGCAAGGAAAAGCAATGGAAGGTTTTATGCCAGATTGGATTGGAGAATTCTATGCATATTATCAATGGTATTACAATATACCAAGTGCGGAAGTGAATCAGAAAATTAATGTGGATTTTTTAAAAAAAGCATATTATGGATTGCATGATTTGGATTTGGATTTAGCGGTTCAGAAAGTTGGGGAAATATAATGGAAATTATATGTTTTCATAATCCAGATGAGGAGAATGGTTATTTAAGCAATTGGTATGAATCTAAATTTATAGTAGATCATGTGAAATTTTCATCCATGGAACAGTTTATGATGTACCAAAAAGCAATAACATTTCAAGATCAGACGATTGCCAAAGAGCATCCAGAAGCTGATAAAGAAGAGATTTATAAAATGTTAAAATAGAAAAATAAAATATGCGAATTTTCAACAAATCAAAAAATTATAATCAGAAAATTCTTGACAAATAAAAAATCAACTCATATAATATAAACAAATATTTAACAATTTAAAGTGATAAATCCGATGAACAAAAGTAAGTAGCTCATCAAACAGTCTTACAGAGAGTGACCGGTTGCTGGAAGGTCATAGATATGTGATAAGCGAATGGATTTGTGAGGAGCACAGAGAACTGTTTATGAAACTTAGTAACTGTCGCCGTTATCCCACGTTACGGGAACGAGATATAAAAGCTTTTTATTATCGAACAAAGCGGAGTATCTTAAGTGAGGAGAGATATTTTCTAAGATATTTTAACAAGAAGAGAAGATCAGAAGATATTTCTTGAATATGGGTGGCACCACGGTCTATCGTCCCTAGCAGTAGGAACGATGGGCCTTTTTTATTTCATAGGAAATTTCGATGAAATCCACCAATATGAACAAAGTCACCATTCATGCAAAACGGTCCTATCTATAAATCATAGTATACAGATATATAAACTATGAAAAATGAAACAACGGCGATAAATTTTGATCAGGAGGCAGATATGTTATATCCGACATTAAACAAAGTTGAAGAACTATTAAAAGAATATCAGATGGTACCTGTATTTTACGAAGTACTGGCAGATTATATGACACCGATCCGTATGTTCCAGGCACTGAGAAAAGAAGGAACGCCATGTTTCATGCTTGAGAGTGTGGAAAATAAAGACCAGTGGGGAAGATATTCCTTTATCGGGCTCAATCCTAAGTCAGAGATCAAGATTTCAGGAAAAGAATTAGAAGTCGATGGAGTAAAGCAGGAAGAAGAATTCAAGATGAGCTATCTAAGTGATCTGATCAAGAAATATAAATCTCCAGTTATGGAAGATTATCCAAAATTAACTGGAGGATTGATCGGATATTTTGGATATGACATGATCCGTCAGGTGGAAAAGAAATTAACAAATGTACCAGAAGATGATCTGAAGATGCCAGAATGCCACTTATGCATGTACGATGAGATCATCGCATTCGATCATTTAGCAAACAAAGCTGTGATCATCCAGAACATCCACAAAGGTGATAATATCAAACAAAAATATGAAGAATTAGAAGATAAAGCAGAATTGATCCTTCACAAGATGGAACGTCCGGTATCACTTTCCAAAGACAGATTTGCACCTGCGAAGGCAGAAGTAACATCGAATCTTACAAAAGAACAATACGAAGCGAACGTAAAGAAAGCTAAAGAATATATCAAAAACGGAGACATTTTCCAGGTGGTCTTATCCCAGAGATTTGAGGTAGAGACAGATGTTGATCCATTTGATGTCTATCGATGCTTAAGAACATCAAACCCATCTCCATACCTTTATTTCTTTGATTTCATTGACTATCAGGTGGTTGGAGCTTCACCAGAGAAGTTAGTCAGTGTCTTAAATGGAATTGTAGCAACCAAACCAATCGCAGGAACGGTTCCAAGAGGAAAGACAAAAGAAGAAGATGATATGTTGGTAAGACAGTTATTAAATGATCCAAAGGAAAGAGCAGAACATACGATGTTAGTTGATCTTGGAAGAAATGATGTCGGAAAAGTCAGTAAGTTTGGAACTGTAGAAGTAAAAAACTTTATGACCGTTGAAAAATATTCCAAAGTCACACATTTAGTCAGTGATGTACAGGGAGAATTAAGAGATGATGAAAATCCGATCAACGCACTGATGAGTGTTCTTCCGGCAGGAACATTATCCGGAGCACCAAAAGTAAGGGCCATGGAGATCATTGATGAGCTGGAAAATAAAAAACGAGGTGTTTACGGTGGAACTGTTGGATATCTTGGATTTGATGGAAATATTGATACCTGTATTGCAATCCGGACCGTCGTATTTAAAGATGGAAAAGGATATGTGCAGGCAGGAGCAGGAATCGTTAATGACTCTGTTCCAGAGAAAGAATTTATGGAGACAAAGAACAAAGCATTAGCCGTTGTAAATGCAGTGAAGGAGGCAGCAAGGTTATGATTTTAATGATAGATAATTATGATTCATTTACCTATAACGTATATCAGTACATTGGATCTTTGTATCCACAGATTCAGGTTGTAAGAAACGATGAAATAACGATTGATGAGATCAGAAACTTACAAAATCTAGAAGCACTTGTTATCTCACCAGGACCTGGATATCCAGACAGTGCAGGAATTTCCAAAGATGTGATCAAAACATTTGGAAAAGATATACCTATCTTAGGGATCTGCTTAGGACATCAGGCAATCGGAGAAGTATACGGCGGAAAAGTCGTTCCAGCAAAAGAATTGATGCATGGCAAAATGAGTGAGATCACAATCAATAACAAGAATCCTTTATTCGAAGGATTAGAAGATAAAATATATGCAGCAAGATATCATTCATTGATCATCGACGATGAGACATTTCCAGAAGACTTAAAAGTTATCGGAAGAGATGAAAAAGGACAGATCATGGCAGTATGTCATAAAGAATATCCAGTCTATGGAATTCAGTTCCATCCAGAATCGATCTTAACTGAAATGGGAATGAGGATCTTAGAAAACTTTTTAACAAACATCGCAGGAATCAGACTTGGAGATTCTAAAAAGGAGGAAACTATGAGCGCAGTCAATCAGGAAACATTAAAACCATTTTTAACAAAGATCGTGGAAGGAAATCATTTAACAGAAGAAGAAGCTTATAAGGCCATGGACTGCATCATGTCTGGAAATGCGACAGATGCTCAGATGGGAAGTTTCCTGACGGGTCTTCGTATGAATCATGAAACACCAGAAGAGATCACAGGATTTGCCAAAGTGATGAGAGCAAAAGCAGCGATCGTGCCAGAAGAAACAGAAGCGATCGATATCGTAGGAACTGGAGGAGACCTTGCAAACAGCTTTAATATTTCCACAACATCTGCATTTGTCATTGCAGCAGCAGGAGCAAAAGTTGCGAAACATGGAAATAGAAGTGTATCCTCAAAGAGTGGTGCAGCCGATGTCTTAGAGGCATTAGGAGCAAAAATCGGATTAACACCAGAAGAAAGCAAGAAATGTTTGGATGAAGTTGGAGCAGCCTTCTTATTTGCACAGACACATCACGGATCTATGAAATATGCCGGACCAGTCAGAGCACAGCTTGGGGTAAGATCTGTATTTAATATCTTAGGACCTTTAGCAAACCCAGCAATGACAAACTATATCGTTCTCGGTGTTTATGAAAAAGAGCTGGTTCGTCCGATGGCAGATGTTATGAAGAATCTTGGAGTTAAAAGAGCCCTGATCGTATATGGAGACGACGGATTAGATGAAATCTCAATCTCATCCACAACAAGTGCCTGTGAGATCGATGGAGATGAGATCAAAGGATATACGATCAATCCAGAAGAATTAGGATTAACACTTGCCAAGAAAGAAGATATTGTTGGTGGAACAGCAGATGAAAATGCGATCATTACAAAAGATATCCTAACTGGAAAAGAACAGGGAGCAAAACGAGACATCGTTTTATTAAATGCAGGAGCAGCCCTTTATACGATCGGAAAAGCAGAGACGATCAAAGATGGAGTGAAACTGGCAGCCGAGATGATCGATTCTGGAAAGGCAAATGAGAAATTAGAACAGTTTATTGCATACACAAATGTAAAATAAATGAGGTGGAACATGATCTTAGATGATATCGTAGAAAAAATGAAAAGAACAATTACAAAGAGAAAAAGACAATATCGAGCCACAGGATATGAAAGAGATGGCATTAAATTCTAAGAATAAAAATCATGGATTTAAAGAGGCCTTAAAGAAATCTGGATTATCCGTGATCTCAGAAGTTAAAAAAGCGTCTCCATCCAAAGGTGTGATCGCAGAAGATTTTCGTCCAGTGGAGACAGCCATTGCCTATGAAGATGCAGGGGCAGCAGCCATTTCCTGCTTGACTGAAGAACATTATTTTAAAGGTGGCAGCAAATATTTTGCGGATATCAGAGCTAAGGTAGATATCCCAATGTTAAGAAAAGATTTTATTTTCGATGAATATCAGATTTATGAAGCAAAAGTCTTAGGAGCCGATGCAATCCTTCTGATCGCAGCAATTCTTTCTGAAGAAAAGATAAAGGAATTTTATGATCTGGCAAAAAGCTTAGAGATTGATTGTCTGGTAGAAGTTCATAACGAAAGAGAATTAAAGAAAGTCGTTGCATGTGGATGCGATATTATCGGAATCAATAATCGAAATTTAAAAACATTTGATGTTGATCTAAATACAACAAGTAAACTTGCTCCACTTATTCCATACGAAGCAGTATTAGTTTCCGAAAGTGGAATGAAGGATGAAAATGATATGAAAAATGTCAAAGAGCAAGGAGCCGATGCAGTTTTGATCGGTGAAACATTTATGAGATCCGATAACATCAAAGAAACAATGAAACAGTTACGGAGCTGCCTATGATACAAAATCAGATCAAAGAACAAAGTCTGAAAGTGAAGATGTGCGGCATGCGCAGAAAAGAAGATATCGCATATGCAAATGAAGTAAAACCAGATGCAATTGGATATATTTTCTTTTCAAAAAGCAAGCGTTATGTCACAGGCCAGCAGGCAAGAGAACTTGATCAAAACTTAGATCAAAAGATCTTAAGTGTCGGAGTATTCGTCAATGAAACAATTGAGAAAGTTACAGAAATCGCCAATGAAGTTCCATTAGACGTGATCCAGTTACATGGCGATGAAGATGTTATTTATATTGAACAGTTAAGACAGCAGACAGATAAAGAGATCTGGAAAGCGGTCAGAGTGAAAGATACAAAAGACATCAAGGAAGCCCAACAGCTTCCAGTTGATAAATTATTACTGGATACATTTACAGAAGGAAAAGATATGTATGGAGGTACCGGAAAAGTAATGAATTACGACCTGATTCCAAAAGAAGGAATCAGAAAACCATTTTTCATTGCAGGCGGGCTTCACAGTAAAAATATAAAAGAAATCACAGAAAAAGTTCATCCATACGGGATCGACATTTCCAGTGGAATCGAAACGGATGGATACAAAGATTTGAAAAAAATTGAAAGAAATCATGCAGATAACAGGAGGAAGACATGAATAAAATAGGAAGATTTGGAGAGTACGGTGGACAGTATGTACCAGAAATTGTAATGAACGCGGTAAACGAGTTAAATGAGGCTTATGAAATATACAAAAATGACCCAGAATTCTTAGCCCAATTACGTCAGTTATACAGAGATTACGCAAACCGTCCATCTCTTTTATACTACGCAGAGAAGATGACAAAAGATCTTGGAGGGGCAAAAGTATATTTAAAACGAGAAGATTTGAACCATACAGGTGCCCATAAGATCAACAATGTATTAGGTCAGATCTTACTTGCAAAGAGAATGGGGAAAAAAAGAATCATCGCAGAGACAGGTGCAGGACAGCACGGAGTTGCTACAGCGACTGTTGCAGCATTATTTGATATGGAATGTGTTGTATATATGGGAGCAGAAGACGTGGAACGCCAGAGTCTGAATGCATACCGTATGGAACTTCTTGGAGCGAAAGTTCATGCTGTAGAGAGTGGAACAAGAACTTTAAAAGATGCCATTAACGAGGCAATGAGAGACTGGGCTACAAATATTGAGACAACATTTTACTGCATCGGTTCTGTTATGGGACCTCATCCATATCCAACGATGGTTCGTGATTTCCAGAAGATCATCGGAGAAGAGACAAAAGAACAGATGAAAGAAATCGAAGGAAAACTTCCAGATGCTGTATTTGCTTGTGTAGGAGGCGGATCGAATGCAATGGGAATGTTTTATGACTTTATTCCAGATGAAAGTGTCAGACTGATCGGGGCAGAAGCAGCTGGAAGAGGGATTGATACATTAGATCATGCAGCAACGATCGCAAAAGGAAGTAAAGGTATTTTTCATGGAATGAAGAGTTTGTTCTTACAGAACGAAGAAGGCCAGATCGATCCTGTATACTCTATTTCAGCAGGACTTGATTATCCGGGAATCGGACCAGAACATGCACATCTTCATGAAATCGGAAGAGCAGAATATGTGAGTATCACAGATGAACAGGCAGTCAAAGCATTTGAATATTTATCCAAAACAGAAGGAGTGATCCCAGCGATCGAATCATCTCATGCAGTTGCAGCGGCAATGGAGATCGTTCCAACAATGAGTAAAGACCAGTCAGTCGTTATCTGTCTGTCTGGTCGTGGAGACAAAGACGTTTATCAGGTAGCAAGATATAGAGGAGTGCAGTTAGATGAAAATTAGAGAGACATTTGAGAATAGAAAAAAGAATGGGCAAAAAGCATTAGTAACTTACATCGTATCTGGAGATTATGGGTACGAAACAACAAAAGAAAATATCAGAGCTATGGTAAAAGCAGGAGCAGATGTGATCGAGATCGGTATTCCATTCTCAGATCCGATCGCTGAGGGTGTTGTCATTCAGGAAGCCAGCCAGCATTCACTCGCAGGTGGTACAACACTAAAGGGAATCTTTCAGATGGTAAAAGAATTAAGAGAAGAGATCAAAGAAACACCATTTGTCATGATGATGTATCTCAATACGATCTATCGTTTTGGAACCGAAAGATTCTTTGACCTTTGTAATGAATGTGGGATTCAGGGCGTCATCGTGCCTGATATGCCATACGAAGAAAAAGACGAGATTCAGGGAGTGGCAACAGCTTACGGAGTTGACAATATCAGTCTTGTAACACCGACATCTCATGACCGTATCGCAATGATCGCAAAAGAAGCAGAAGGATTCTTATACTGTGTATCCTCCATCGGAGTTACAGGAACAAGAAGTGAATTTACAACAGATTTTGATGAATTCTTCGGTGTGATCAAGAAGAATGCAACAATTCCTTGTGCAGTGGGATTTGGTATTTCAGGACCAGAACAGGCAAAGAAAATGAGTACATACTGTGATGGTGTCATCGTCGGAAGTGCGATCGTCAAATTGATCAGTCAATATGGTAAAGAAAGTCCTGAAAAGGTTTATGAGTTTACAAAGAGCTTAAGAGATGCATTAGATGAATAAAATGATCGTCAAATGATATTACGTGAAAATTACAGCAATCAGCGAGGGTTGTTGTAATTTTCTGCATTTTTTTGTAAAATAAAACTAATGGCAAAGAAAGGAAGAGACAGATCATGTTATCAAAAGAAGTAGTAGAATTATCGAAACAGCATTCTATTATCCGTGATATTTTCGAATATGGAATGAAGAGAGCAAAAGAAGTCGGAGCAGAAAATGTATTTGATTTCAGTATCGGGAATCCAAGTGTTCCAGCACCAAAAGAAATTGATGAGACAGCACTTCGCCTGTTAAAAACAGCAGATCCAGTGGATATTCATGGATATACAAGCAATGCTGGAGTACTGGAAGTAAGAGAAAACATTGCCAAGTCTTTAAATAAAAGATTTGATACAAATTATACAGCAGCGAATATTTTTATGACGATCGGAGCGGCAGCAGCCCTTGGTATCTGCTTTAAGACATTAGTTGATGGGCCAGAAGATGAAGTTATCACATTCGCACCACATTTCCCAGAATATGCAGTATATGCACAGGGAGCAGGATGCAGATTAAAGGTCATTTCTGCAGATACCAGAGCATTTCAGATCAATTTTGAAGAATTGGAAGAAACGATCAGTGAGCATACCAAAGCGATCTTGATCAACTCCCCAAACAACCCATCCGGAGTTGTTTATTCCAGAGAGACAATTGAGAAATTAGCTGCATTATTAGAGAAGAAACAAAAAGAATATGGACACAGCATTTACATCATTTCCGACGAACCATACAGAGAGATTGCGTATGATGGATTTGAAGTGCCATATGTTCCACATTTTTATAACAATACATTAGTAGCATATTCTTTTAGTAAATCCTTATCACTGCCGGGAGAGCGTATCGGTTATATTGTAGCACCAAATGAGGCAGAAGATTTTGAACAGTTACTGCCAGCGTTTATCGCATCTGCACGTTTACTTTCTTATGTCTGTGTGCCAACCTTATATCAGAAAGTCGTTGGAGAATGTGTAGATTTAACTTCTGATCTTTCAATCTATCAGAAGAACAAAGATTTATTCTATAATGCATTAGTGGATATGGGATATGAATGTGTAGAACCAGGTGGAGCTTTCTATTTATTCCCGAAAGCATTAGAAGAAGATGCCAATGCATTTTGCGAGAAGGCAAAAGAATATGATCTGTTGATCGTGCCTGGGGACAGCTTTGGATGCCCAGGATATGTGCGCATTTCTTACTGTGTACCAACAGAACGTATCGAAAAAGCCCTTCCATTATTTAAGAAACTGATCGATGACTATCGCAAATAAGCCAATATAGATAAAGGAGACTTTCAATGAACAGCTGGAGAGATAATGTACGAAAAGTAGAACCTTACACACCGGGTGAACAGCCAAAAGAAGAAGGTGTGATCAAGTTAAATACAAATGAAAACCCTTATCCGCCATCCGATAAGATCAAGGAAGCGATGAGCGGGATCAAGAATCTGCGCAAATATCCTGATCCTGCAGCAACTAAATTGGTAGAAGCGATCGCTTCTTATCATGGATTTAATAAAGAAGAAGTATTTGTCGGAGTTGGATCTGATGATGTGCTTGCCGTTGCATTTATGACATTTTTTAATGGTAAGAAACCAATCTTCTTCCCAGATATCACATATTCCTTCTATCCTGTATGGGCAGAATTATTCGGAATACCATACGAGAAGAAAGCAGTCAATGATGCATTTGAGATTCAGAAAGAAGATTATTACGTTGAAAATGGCGGGGTGGTATTCCCAAATCCTAATGCACCAACAGGCGCATTTTTATCTTTAGAGGTTGTGGAAGATATCATCCAACACAATCAGGATGTTGTTGTGATTGTTGATGAAGCTTATATTGATTTTGGCGGCGACACAGCGAAAGAACTGACAAGAAAATATGATAACGTTTTAGTCGTTCAGACATATTCCAAATCAAGATCTTTAGCAGGACTTCGTATCGGATATGCGATCGGTAACAAGGAACTGATCAAGGCAATGAATGATGTGAAATATTCCTACAACTCTTATACGATGAATGAGCCATCCATTGTTCTTGGAACAGCTGTCTTAGAAGATGAAGAATATTTCCAGGAGACAAGAAATAAGATCATTGATACAAGGGAATGGTTCCAGATTGAGATGAGAAAGATCGGATTTAGTTTTGCAGATTCCAAAGCAAACTTTATCTTTGCGACACATGAAAGCGTACCTGCCAAAGAGATTTTTGAAGCAGCGAAGAAAGCAAAGATTTATGTCCGTTATTTTGATCAGCCAAGAATCAATAATTATTTAAGGATTACGATCGGTACGAGAGATGAAATGGAAACATTACTTGACTTCTTAAAAGAATTTACAGCAACAAAATAGAGATTGAATAAAAAAAGAAATTTTGAAAAATAAATTTCATTTTTTATTGCAATTAACTGGAAAATATTGTATGATGATATGGAAATTATTTACATATGAAGGCGAGTGAGGGAAACAAATAAAATGGGGTTATGGCATGCGTTTTCATCCACAGAAAAGGAGAAGACCATGTTGAATGAGAAAGAATTTTATCAGTATGTAGAAGCGAATATTTTAAACTATCTTCCAGAGATGGAAGGAAAGAAAGTTATGGTGCAGAGGGTTAAGAGGAATAATCAGATATCGATGATGGGGTTGTCGATCGGAGAGACCAAGAATTATCTGGTACCAGTGTTGTATCTGGAGATATTTTATCGAAATTATTTAAGGGGACAGGAATTATCAGATACGATGAAAGATATCGCCAGAATTTATCGAGGACATCAGGTTGGATTTTATCTGGATGAGGATAAAGTTTCAGATTATGAGCATATTAAGAAGAATCTGTTTTATCGTGTGGTTAATTATGAGAAGAATAAAGAGATGTTAAAGTATACACCATACGAGCGGTTCTTAGATCTGGCAGTTACATATCGTTGGGCAGCATACCGGAATCATGACGGGATGGCGAGTGCATTAGTGAGGAACAAAGAGTTGCTGTTATGGGGTGTGACAAAGGAACAGATGATGAAGGATGCAAAGGAGAACACGGAGAAGATCTTCCCACCAGTGATGCGCAAGATTCAGTCTGTGATACCAGTAAAGATCACGGATATGGAGATTCCATTATTTGTATTATCAAATGGAGATTATATGAATGGAGCGTCCGTTATGCTTTATAAAGATCCACTGAGAGATTTCGCGAATTATATGGGACATGATCTTTATATTCTTCCAAGCAGTATTCATGAAGTGATCCTTTTACTAGATGACGAATATGTGCAAGGTTCGGAGGAACTACAACAAATGGTTAGAGAGACAAACCGTATGGTTGTGGATCAGGAAGAAGTTTTATCAGATCACATATATCATTACGACAGAGAGAAAGATGAGATTAGAATTGCCAAGTAAGAATTTGTAACGTATAATAGTTCATTAAGAGATGGAAAATGGTATGAAAATTCAAGAATATACTAATTACATCAGGGAGTGAAAAAATTATGAAACGTTGGGAAATTTATCTGGATATTATCATGGAACTGTTGGTCATATTAGCAGGTGCATTGCTTTTGATCTTTGTATTACCAAAAGCAATTGTATTTTTATGGCCATTTGTAGCAGGATGGATTATTTCAATGATGGCCCACCCAGTGATCGAATATCTGGAGAAGAAGGTAAAATTACCGAAGAAGTTCGGTTCTGCGATCTTGATCGCGGCAGTTATCACAGGAATTATAGTGGTTCTTTATTTTGCAGTCAGAGGTATTGCACTGCAGGTCATCGGATTTATACAGGATGCACCAGATATCCGTCATGAGATCATGAGACAAGGAATGATCTTTCAGAAGAAGATAGAGCAATTTTTAAGTATTCTTCCACCATCTTTTGGAAAACAGTTTGATCAGTGGAGCGGATCGATCGGAGAGCTTTTGAAGAAAGCGGCATCTTCTGCAGGAGATTATGGGGTAGCACATGCAGGCGGTGTTGCAAAGGGTGTGACAAGCGGTCTGTTAGGGCTTGTTGTTATGTTATTTGCAGCTTATATGTTTTCACTGGAACGGGAAAAACTCATAGCATGGTATGAAAAATGTATTCCAGGATTTGTGAAGCATAAGATCAATGTATTTATGAAGAACTCAGTTGGAGTCTTAGTAAGTTACTGCCTTGCGCAGTTAAAGATCATGGTCGTGATCATAGCGATCCTCTGGATCGGATTTTTTATTGCAGGGATCGGACATTCTTTTATCTATTCGGTATTGGTAGGAATTGTCGATATATTTCCGATTCTTGGAACAGGAACTGTGATCATTCCATGGGCAATATTTAAGCTGATCACAGGAGATATCAAAACAGCAGTTATCTTACTGATCATTTATGCGATCTGTCTGGTATTGAAACAGGTCTTACAGCCAAAAATGATGGGAGACAGTATGGGAATCTCAGCACTGACAACGATCTTTTTGATCTACGTTGGTCTGAAATTCGGAGGATTAGGAGGAATGTTATTAGCCCTGATCCTTGGAATGTTTGTGATCAATTTATACCGATTAGGAGTGTTTGACCGTAAGATTGCATTTTTTAAACGAAGATTTGAGATGCTTACGATCAACAGTGAGGAAGAAGAAAAGGAGAAGAAGAAAGAATGAGTTATGCAGATCAGGTATTTATATCTATGTGCGAAGATATTTTAGAGAATGGAACTAGTACAGAGGGAGAGAAAGTCCGTCCGCACTGGCCAGATGGAGAGTCTGCCTATACGATCAAACAGTTTGGTGTTGTAAATCGTTACGATCTGTCCAAAGAATTTCCAGCATTGACTTTAAGAAAGACATATATTAAGTCAGCTATTGATGAATTATTATGGATTTGGCAGAAGAAATCAAATAATGTAAATGATCTGAAGAGTCATATCTGGGATGAATGGGCAGATGAAGATGGTTCAATCGGAAAGGCTTATGGATATCAGATGGGTGTAAAGCACCAATACAAAGAAGGAATGATGGATCAGGTAGATCGTGTGATCTATGATCTGAAACACAACCCATACAGTAGAAGGATCATGACAAATATTTATGTCCACCAAGATCTTCATGAGATGAATCTTTATCCATGCGCATATAGTGTGACATTTAATGTAACGAAGAAATCAGGACATGATAAGCTCACAT
>ENA-OQET01000546-OQET01000546.1-human-gut-metagenome-genome-assembly--contig:-NODE-546-length-19657-cov-4.163441_pt1 | contig 19657 bp, 21 predicted proteins | sample MGYA00242800_ERZ504645 | MGnify/ENA primary metagenome ERZ504645 (study PRJEB26092, sample SAMD00036308) | human gut metagenome | host: Homo sapiens | study: EMG produced TPA metagenomics assembly of... | reverse complement strand
CAGGATTGGAATTTGGTATGCAGATGCATACAATTAAGCTGTATGAAAAAACTATTTTTCTCAATATGATTTAGATTTTGTACTTTTGTCTATTCACCAAGTAAATGATTTAGAGTTTTGGAATCAAGATTATCAAAGAGGTAAAACGCAAAAAGAATACAATGAGGGGTATTATGATGAAATGTTACAATTAGTTAAATCTTATAAAAATTATAGTGTACTTGCTCATATGGATTTGATTACACGTTATGATAATGATGGTGTTTATTCATTTGAAAAGATTAAGAATAAAATTACTGAATTCTTAAAATGTTATAAGCGATGGAAAAGGGATAGAACTAAATACCTCTGGTAAACGATATGGGTTATCTGATTCTATACCATGTCGTGATAATTTTAACGTTATACTATAATTTAGGTGGAAATATTATAACAATAGGTTCTGATTCACATAAACCTGAGCATTTAGAAGCTTATATTCAAGAGGGAAAAGAATTGTTAAGATCAATTGGATTTACACAATATTGCACTTTTGAAAAAAATGAAGCCAATATTTCATACTCTTTAGAATTTGATGAAAATTTAAAAATAGCATTTATTAATGGGGAAATGACAATAAATTAAAGTCTTATTCCTCTTTTTCTTTTTAGATTTTCATTTTAAAGCACAATATATTATATGGGTTGCCTGTCATGGACATAAAATAAGTATATTGATATAATATTGACGAAAGATGGGATTTATATGCGTGAAAAAATTAGAATTATTATGTATTCAAGTGCTGACAAGATTGATGGTCAAGGGGTTGGAAGTGCTTATCTTGAACAAGTAAATTTAATCAAAGAGGGAGCTTCCGATTTATTTGATGTAGAAATCAATGACTGGATCAAAACACCAGATATTCAGCATTTTCATACTTTGGATCCATTTTATTTCTTAAAAATGCAAGATCCTAAAGCTGCATGTATCGTATATTGTCATTTTTTGCCTGATACATTAGATGGCAGTATCAATATACCTGCTCCTTTTATGAAAACTTTCCAAAGCTATGTTATTTCTTTTTATAAAGCTGCAGATCGTTTAGTTGTTGTTAATCCAATTTTTATCGATGAATTGGTTCAATATGGAATAGAGAGAGAAAAGATTTACTATATTCCTAATTATGTTTCAAAAGATAAGTTTTTATAAAAAAAGCAATGAAGAAAGGGTCGCAATTCGTGCTAAGTATGGCTTAAAAGAAGATGATTTTGTCGTGTTAGGAGCCGGACAGGTACAAACTCGAAAAGGCGTTCTTGATTTTGTCGATGTAGCGAAAAAGAGTCCAGATGTTCAATTTGTATGGGCTGGAGGATTTAGTTTTGGTCGTATTACGGATGGATATGAGGAATTAAAGAAAATCCAGGAGAATCATCCCGATAATGTACATTTTATTGGAATCATACCGCGTGAAGAGATGATTGATATATATAATATGTCTGATGTATTGTTTATGCCAAGTTATAATGAGTTGTTTCCAATGACGATTCTTGAAGCTGTCAACATTCATATTCCACTTGTTTTACGTGATTTGGATCTTTATAAGAATATATTGTTTGATCATTATATGAAAGATATTAGCAACGATGGATTTGCTCAATGTATCAAAACACTAAAAGAAGATTCATCTGTATATGAAACCTATGCTAAAGAAAGTGAAAAAATAAGTGAATTTTATTCGAAAGAAAATGTTTTATCTATGTGGATCGACTTTTATTTAGATGCATATAAAGAAAAGCAGGATAAATTATTGAAGAAAAAGAGTAAATAATAGAAATGTAGGTTAAAAATGAAAAAGCAAAAAATGTTATTGAACTTTCTTGTAATTTTTCTTTTGACAATAGCGGTTTTATGGTTTGCGCTCAAAGATAATTATAAGGAAATTCTAGATGCAATCTCACAAATGAATTGGATGTCTTTGGTAATCATATTGCTGTGGGGCGTTTTGTATACGGTAGTATGGGGGTTTGTATACCTAGTTTTAGGACGAAAATACAATAAGCAGTACTCTTTGTTTAATGGTATTGTTATATCGTTTGTGGGAACATTTTTCTCTGGCATCACACCAAGTAGTACAGGAGGACAATTTGCCCAGGCATATATAATGAAAAAACAAGGCATTAAGGTCAGCGATGGTGCAAGCTTGTTATGGGCAGATTTTATCATTTATCAAACAACGATGATGATTTATGTGACCATATTGTTCTTGTTACGCTTTTCTTATTATAGTGCGCAGTCTGGCTGGTTTATGATTATTCTAGTTGGATATCTAATTAATGCAATTGTGATCCTGGCTCTATATACTATGGCTTTGTTTCCTAAGGTATACATCCGTCTTTCAAGAACTTTGGTTAAGATCCTGGCAAAGATAAAACTTATTAAAGACCCAGAAAAAAACATTGGAGTCCTGGACATTGCAAATGACAAGTTTTACCACGGAAATTCGCAATATCTCTAAAGATAAAAAGAGTATTCTTACATGTTCTTTGGTAAATGTGATCCGTTTAACTTTGTTATATTCTTTACCATTTTTTATTGGGAAAGCTTTAAATATTCCTTTGAGACCTGAACAAATGATTGATGTAATTGCACTTTCTAGCTTTGTTACAATGGCTAATAGTTTTATCCCGATTCCAGGTGCCAGTGGTGGAACAGAAGTTGTGTTTACACTGTTGTTTGGATCGTTGATGGGTTCTGTTACGGGTGCAGTTATGATCTTATGGCGTTTTTCTACATATCATATTGTCCTGTTGATTGGTGGAATCACATTTGCTTTGGCAAAGAATTATTATGAAAAAAAGAGCAAAGGAATATCAAATATAGATTTAGAACAATATAAGGAGTGAAAGAATGCGAATTGGATTGTTTACGGATGCTTATTTACCAGATATAAATGGTGTGGTTTCCAGTGTTGTCACATTAAAAAAGGCGTTAGAAGAACTGGGACACACCGTCTTTGTTATTTCAAATCATAAAAGTTCTAAAATCAGTTTAGAAGACCATGTATTACGTCTTCCTGGATTAGAATTAAAAAAGTTTTACGGATATAAAATGAGTAGTCCTTTTCAGTTTGAAGCGTTTGAATATGTACGCAATATGGACTTAGATGTTGTCCATGTACAAACAGAGTTTGGAGTTGGTATGTTTGCCAGACAATGCGCAAAGAACTTTAATATACCGCTTGTTTATACATATCACACAACTTATGAAGACTATACACACTATATCAATCCAATGGATTTGGAAACTGTGGAGCACATGGGGAAGCTTGCAATCCGTTCTTTATCAAAGATATTGGGGAATGGAGCACAGGCTGTGATAGCGCCAAGTGAGAAAACTCGTAACACCTTGATAAGCTATGGGGTTAATACACCGATTTATGTGGTTCCAACGGGATTGGATCTATCTAGTTTTGACCGTAATAATTTGGATGCAAAGAAAGTAAAGGAGATTCGTTCTTCATTAGGATTAACTGAAGAAGACCATGTTGTAGTATTTGTAGGGCGTATCGCAAAAGAAAAATCAATCGATATTCCAATTCGTGCGGTTGCCAAGAGCAAAGATGAGCATTTACATCTTGTAATCGTAGGGGGCGGCACAGATGAAGGTTATTACAAAGAAATTGTGGATGAACAAAATTGCAATGATCGTGTTCACTTTGTAGGAAGAGTTCCTAAAGAAAAAATACCGTATTATTATGCAGCATTTGATTGCTTTGTTTCTGCTTCGATGACAGAAACTCAAGGAATGACATATATTGAAGCTTTGGCCAGTGGTCTTTGTGTATTTGGTCGTCGTGATGAGGTCTTAAACGATCTCGTGTTTGAAGATAAAACAGGATATTATTTTGATGATGAGAATGAACTGGTTGAAAAGTTTGATTTGTTTTTTCTAATCAAAGAACAAAGAGAAATGATGGTGAATGAGTGTATTGCCAAGACAGAACCATTTGATACTGAATTGTTCGCCCATAAAGCTTTGGCTGTGTATGAACAGGCAATTGATGATTTTTCGCAGGCATTTGTGGTTGAAAAAATCAAAATGGTTGATGATTATGTACGTTTAACAGTTCAAAGAGATAGCGATAGAGAACCTATCAAGTTTTTAATTCCATTAGATGATTTCTTTGATTTAAAGATTTCTGTCAATACGATTCTAGATGCGTATCTTGTTGAAAATTATTTAGAACTTCAAGATTTCTATAAGGCTTTAAAAATGGCACAAACAAGGGCTTTGTCTGTGGATTGTACAGCACATGAAATAGAAGAATATTGCTTAAGAAGATTGGATGTTTCATCTGAAGATGCACAAACGATCGTGCAGGAATTGGAACAAAAAGGTTTGATCAATGATCGACAATATGCTATGGAAAAAGCACAAGTTTGGCATTCATACGGACAAAATAGTGCTCAGATACGCAATAAATTGTATAAAGCAGGAGTAGATAAAGACTTGATTGAAGAAGCAATTTCTACTTTAGAAGAGACAACGGAAATCAAAAATGCCTATGCAGTTGCTAAAAGACTCGTACATAATTTAAAAGAACAGTCAAATCGAATGAAACGTCAAACCTTAACGAATAAACTGGTTACAAAAGGATATTCTTTGGATGTTGCTAAACAAGTATCTGAATCTTTTGAATTTGATGAAGATGATTCAAAATCATTAGAGTTAACGATTAAAAAGGCGAGAAGATTGTATGCGTCTTTTGAAGAACCAAAGCGTAGCAATAAGATTCGTATATATTGTTTAAGAAAAGGCTATACTTCAAGCCAAATAGATGAAATATTGGAAGGTGAATTAGTTGAAAATCAATGAAATTAACAGTGAAGGCAAGATTTCTATCAAAGCTTTGATCACAAAGTGTGATAAAGGAAAGACCCAGAAAAAAACACCTTATCTTTCATTGACGTTAGAAGATAATACAGGGGTTCTTGATACGAAATATTGGAATTTGACAGATGAACAAGTAAATAAATATAAGGTAGGAATGGTTGTAGCCGTTGAAGGTGATGTAATATTGCATCGAAATGCATACCAGTTGCGTGTGCATAAAATGGAAATTTTAGAAGAAAATGATTTGAGTGCTTATGTAAGGAGTGCTCCAATGACTAGAAACGCGATGGAAGCAAAAGTCAATGAATATATTACCATGATCAAAAATGAAGATATAAAGACTTTGACAAAAACGATATTGCAGGAATCGAAAGATGACTTTTTTAATTATCCTGCAGCGGTAAGAAATCACCATAATTTTGTAGGTGGTTTGGCTTTTCACTCCATTTCTATGGTTGAACTTTGTTTGATGATTGCCAAACAGTATCCATGGCTGGATAAGGATCTTTTGATTTCAGGTACTCTATTGCATGACATTGGGAAAATTGAAGAGTTATCCAGTGCTGTCTTGCCAGAATATACGATAGAAGGAAATTTGTTGGGACATATTTCAATAATGTCTGCTCGAGTGGATCGAGTAGCGCATCAATTGAATATTCAAGATAAAGAATCGGTGATATTGATAAAACATATGATCTTGTCACACCACGGAAAAATGGAATTTGGATCTCCAGTTCTTCCGATGATTCCTGAAGCAGAAGTTCTTTCTTTGGTCGACAATCTAGATGCACGTATTGTCATGATGAAAAACAGTCTTGATCAAACCGTGCCAGGAGAATTTGGTCCTCGTGTTTTTGCGTTGGAAAATAGAATGATTTATCACAGAAAGGGTTCAAAATGAAAGTAGGATTTGTTTCATTAGGATGTTGTAAGAATTTAGTTGATTCAGAGATGATCATGGGAATGTTGAAAGAAAATCATCATCAGATTGTTTCGAATCCAAGACAGGCGGAAGCTATAATCATTAATACATGTGGATTTATTGAATCGGCAAAAGAAGAATCTATCAATACGATTTTTGAAATGGCAAAATATAAAGAAGATAAACTAAAAAAACTAATTGTTTGCGGATGTCTTGCTCAGCGTTATACTTCACAATTGACTGAAGAAATTCCTGAAATTGATGCGGTTATTCCGATTCGTGATTATAGCGAATTGGCAAATCGTTTACAGGAACTTTTACATGATGAAGGAAAAGGAAATTTTTATAAGAGCGAACGTTTATTGAGTGGAAAACCATGGCATGCGTATTTAAAAATCAGTGATGGCTGTTCTAATCGTTGTGCTTATTGTGCTATTCCTTTGATTCGTGGAGATCAAAAAAGTCGCGAAATCTCTGATATTGTAGAAGAAGCAAAATATCTTGCATCAATTGGGGTAAAAGAACTAACTTTAATTGCTCAGGACACCACAAAGTATGGGTTGGATAACTACAATGAGTTAAAGTTGGCTGAACTTATCAAAGAGGTGGATAAGATCGAAGATTTCCACTGGATTCGTATTTTATATATGTATCCAGATGAAATCGAAGATAAGGTCTTGGAAGCTATGCGTGAAAGCAAGCGTGTTCTGCCATATTTTGATATTCCTATGCAGCATGCCAATAATCGCTTACTTAAAAGCATGAATCGAAGAGGAACGAAAGAGGATGTATTGGCGTTGATCCATAAGATTCGCACTATGTTCCCTGATGCCACTTTAAGAACGACAATGATTGTTGGTTTCCCAGGAGAAACGGAAGAAGAATTTGAAGAGTTGATTGATTTTATCAAAGAGGTGAAGTGGGATCGCATGGGTGCTTTTACTTATTCAAAAGAAGAAGATACCCCAGCCTATGATTATCCTGATGAAATCGATGAAGATATACAAAATGAAAGGTTATCTGCTTTGATGGAAATTCAAAGAGAAATCTCACTTGAAAAGAATAAAGACAAGATCGGTAAAGTAATTGAAGTACTTGTAGAGGAAAAAGAAGGATTGACAAATCGTTATCGTGGACGTTCGAAAGCGGATGCGCCAGATGAAGTTGATGGGCAGGTAATTTTCAGATGTGATGAAGATTTAGATATAGGTTCATTTGTACAAGTGAAGATTACAGATGCAAAGGAATATGATTTATTTGGAATATGGAAAGAATCATAGGGTTTGAACCAATTGTTCATGGTGATGATACGATCTTGATCTTAGGCTCAATGCCAAGTGAAGAAAGCTTAAAACAAAACATGTATTATGCTAATAAAACAAATCGGTTCTGGAAAATTTTGACAAGTCTCTATCAAAGGCCTAGTAATACACTAGAAGAAAAATTTGCTTTGTTGGAATATGCGCATATTGCCTTGTGGGATATTTGTCATTCATGTGTTCGCCAAACAAGTGCGGATGCGAAAATTCGTGATGTAATGGCAAATGATATCGATAGTTTGTTACAGAAAAATCCATCGATTCAAAGGATTATTTGTAATGGGAAAACGAGTTATCATAATTTATGCCGTTTCTTTCCACAATTGATTGAGAAAACAATCGTATGCCCGTCCACATCGGCGGCAAATGCTAAGTTTTGCTTAGAAGATTTGATTTATGAATATGAAAGGGTCTTGAAAAATGAGTAAATTATATTGGGCAAAAGTAAAAGAGGATGCTATTATCCCTACAAAACGTGATGAAGACGCGGGGTATGATCTTTATCCTTGTTTTGAAGAAGATTATTTGGAAATTAAACCATTACATACACGCCTAGTACCATTAGGTGTAGCTACAGCATTTGATGCCAGTTATGTAATGATCTTAAAAGAAAGAGGTTCTACAGGAACGAAAGGAATCGCTCAACGTTCTGGAGTTATTGACTCAGGATATCGAGGCGAATATATGGCTCCAGTCACAAATGTAAATGATAAACCGATTTGTATCATTAAAGAAGCGGCATTGGAATCATGGAGCGAACAGAAAAAAGAAGAGTATATTATTTATCCTTATGAAAAGGCTTTGTGCCAGGGCGTGCTTTTGCAGATGCCACAATTGGAAAGTGAAGAACTTTCTTATGAAGAACTGCAGAAGATGGAGTCTAAGCGAATGTCGGGCTTATTAGGAAGTTCGGGGAAATAGACTAAATCAATCGTGTTTTAAGGAGACCGTCAGGCCTCCTTTATTTTTGGGCAAAAAGAAAAAACATCTTTCGATGTTTTTCATTAATTAAGAAGTACCAAGTGATATTGAGCAATAAAGATTTATTGAAAGAAGAAAACTTTACTCAATGGGTTTATGATAAAAACTACCATAAAAGTGATTGGTTTTATAAGAGTTGATGATCACATTTGGGTTGATACTTCTTATACAATCAACAACGTCGGCTTCTTCATAACTACTTACGACAGCTTTACAAATATAAAAGTGTTTCTTGCTGAAAGCTCCATAAGCATCTACTACACTCATTCCATGTTTAAAATTAGATATAAAGGCTTCTGTTACAGGTTCTGGATCATCCGTGGTAATCTCTACTGTGATCTGTGCATATCGATGATGGAAACTGGAAATCATGCGGGTAGAAATAAACTGGAAGATAATTGAATATCCAGCGGCTTTCCATCCAAATAAAGCTCCAAAGATAATGATCATACAGGCATTAAAGATAAATACATAATCCCATATGCTTTTATGAAGTTTATCTGAAATATAGAGTGCGATAAAGTCGGTTCCTCCAGTTGATCCATCAGCTTTTAAAGCGAGTACGATGCTCATTCCATAAAGAGCTCCACCAAAGAAGACATTTAGTACCAGGTCATCGAAGAATGGATCAAAGGAAAGCGTCTGCAAGAATAGAGAAGTTAGTCCAAACTGCAAACAACTAAGAAAGGTAAAACGTTTGGACACGCTTTTAAAACACAATAGAGCGGCTGGTATATTCAGTGCCAAGATTGCCAGAGATGTAGATATGTTGACACCAACTAAAGTACCTATTTTATTAAGTAAAATAGCGACTCCGGTAAAACCGCTGGATAATAAGTTGCAAGGATCCATAAAAACCTGGATCGTATATACCTGCAATAAAGAACTGGCAATGGTCATAATGACTGAAATGACAAAGCGTACCCATTTATATTTTCTTAGGTTTTTAATTTGTTTAGCCATAATAACTCTCCTCTAAACACAAATGATATTATAGTGATAAATTGAAAATATGATTATAAGATTGTTTCCTAAGCATTGGGAAAAGTGCCATTTCCTAATATTAGGAAATGGCAAGGTAAACAAAGTGAATGAATGTAAGTTATAATGAATAAGCTGATAATGCCATATTAATTATATAGAGAAAGGATAATGAAAATATGTTAAACAAGCGACAGGAGAAGATAATCATGTTGCTGGATGAATCGAAAAGTTGGATCACCGGAAAGGAAATTTCACGGTTGATGAACGTTTCGGATCGAACAATTCGAAGTGATATAGAGAATATTAATCGATTTTATGATAAACAGCTGATCGAATCCAATTTACGAAGTGGATATCGTATCAATGCAGATGTTCTTGTTACGCTACCTATTGAATTAAATTCAGCAATTCCTCAGACACCACAGGAAAGGTGTGTGTATATCATACAAGAATTATTATTTGAAAAAAAAGAAATTAATTTATTGGATCTGCAGGATCAGGTCTTTATTAGTGGATATTCAATAGATAATGATATAAAACGAATTAAAATTATGTTGGAACCTTATGATAATTTAAAACTGGTTCGTTCTAGAAATTGTATTCGTTTAGAGGGCAGTGAACAGAGCAAGCGATTACTATATAAAGAACTCTTGTCGCAGGAAACGCAAGGAAATTTCTTGAATTTAAATAAATTATCCAGCATGTTTGTGGATTTTGATTTATTGAAAGTAAAAGAATATTTAGAAGAGACATTAGACAAATACAATTATCATGTTCGTGAAATGGCAATGCCTTTATTGATGATTCATGTAGGTATTTCAATTGAACGTATGTTTCGACATAACTATATTGAAACAACACGTAATGTACAGGATTTAAAGAAACGAAAAGAATACGTCATTTCAAGAGAATTTTTCACAAAACTGTCTAAAAAGATGCCTATCGAAGTTAAGGAAGATGAAGTTATTTTGTTTGCTTTACAATTAATGGGAAAACGTTCGATAGATGTACAAAGTGATCTGGTAGTCAAAAAGACAGGAATGAATGTTGATGAATTTATTGAAGATATCATTAAGATGATCAAAGATGAATTTGATATAGATTTTTCTAAAGATTTAGATTTAAAAAATGGATTGGCAGTGCATTTACAAGGCGTAATGGAACGCATCAATCGCAATATGGATATTTCTAATATTTATCTTCAAGAACTGAAGCGTAAATATCCGCTGGTATTTGAATTGGCTGTTCGTGTTGGAAGACAAATGGAAAGTACTTTGGATATGAAAATATCTGAAGATGAAATAGGTTTTCTTGCTTTACATCTAGGGGCAGCTTATGAAAGAACAAGTATCTATTCAAAATATAGAGCTGTGATGATCTATCCTGTAGAGCAGGCGATGAGCAATATGTGTTTAAGAAAGATTGAAAATCTTTTCTCTGAAAGAATGGATATTGTAGAATGCGTTAGGTTTTTTTGAAGAAAGTGCAATACGTAAATTAGAACCAGATCTAATATTGACAACACTTCAGCTTAAACATAATTTGGATATCCCAACTGTACAAATTTCGTTGTTTTTGAATACAGAAGATGAAAGTAAAATTTTTCAAACATTAAATGCTTTGGATCGAAATACATTTAAAAGAGATTTTGAAGACAGTTTGATCGGATTGATCCAAAAAAGAAAACATTCCATTATGATCTAAGATCTTAAAACACCTTTCAGAAGTTATTACATATATATGTGATCATTTAGAGAAACTTGGCTATAGCAATGCTGAATTCAAACAGTCTGTATTAAAAAGAGAGGAAATGGCAGCAACGAGTTTTTGTATATTCTTTTGCGGTTCCACATGCTTTGAATGTAAGAAGTTATCGTCCGGCTATTTCTGTTGCATTTTTGAAAAAACCAATTCAATGGGGTGAATTTGAAGTAAAGATGGTCATACTTTTAGCAATCGATGAGGAACATCAGGATGTATTACGAATGTTCTTTACCTGGTTAAGCAACATGATCAATGATGCAAATCATTTTGCCTCATTGTTGGAGACGAAAGATTATGAAGATTTTCTTACAAAAATTGTAGAGTAAAGAAAGGATGAAGACATGAGTAAAAATCAAAATGGAAAGTTTGGGGTTCAGCTAAAGAAAGTCAATGTGAATAACTTTTCCCGTATCGTTGCCTATATTATAGACTGGTATGTCGCAACGATGGTTTCCAGTATTCCTATCGTAATCATTACATCTATAGTCAATCATACGACTGTAATTACTCAGGAATTGAATAAATTGCCTTTGATGTGGGGTGTTATTACGGGGATTTTAGCGATTATATTCTATTTAGGATATTATTTTGTCTTGGAGCTAAAAGTATATAAAGGCCAGACTTTTGGAAAGCGCATTATGAAATTAAAGGTTGTAAAAGATGATGGAAATGATGTTGATTTTAAATCAATCTTATTGCGTGAAGGACTTGGCGTGATGATTATTGAAGGGTATCTTGCGAACAGTTCAAGTTATCTTCGTCAGATCATTCAGCTATTTACGGATGTAAATATAATGGATATATCCGTATATCTGTTTGGGATTATTAGCGCTATCTCTATTTTGATGGGTGTAGCTAGTCCAAGTCGTAAGATGATCCACGATCATATTGCCAAAACACATATCATTTCTACAAAAGAAGAACAAGTGTGAGAAAATGGAAAGAACTTCCTAAAATCTAGGAAGTTTTTTAGTTTTTAAGGAAAAACAAAATAATATAGAATACTTTATAGAAAGAGAGGGTGTATTTATTATGATGGATAAACTTGAAAAAGTCCTGATGCCTTTAGCCGATATTCTTACAAAGAATAGAGTGCTGATCGCAATCCGCGATGGTTTCTTGATCACTACACCACTGTTGATCGTCGGATCTATTTTCTTGTTATTTGCAAACTTCCCAATTCCTGGATGGGAAGACTTCTGGACAGGAATCCTAGGCACTGATTGGGCAGGATGGTTTACAGCTGTATCAAGAGCATCATTTAACTGTACTGGTTTGTTAACTGCACTTGGTACAGGTTATGCAATGGCTAGAGAATTTGGTGGGGATAAGATCCAAGGTGCTGCTGTTGCAATGGTTGCATTCTTTATTATGATGCCAACATCTCATTTAGGTTCTGATGCAGATGGAAATTTAGTTGAAGGAGTTACTGTTTCTGGATTAAGCTTTGACTATATTGGTCCAAATGGTATCTTTATGGCATTGATTGCTGCAATTTTAGGCGTTTGGTTGTTCTGCTATGCTTATAAAAAAGGTTGGACAATTAAGATGCCTGCAGGTGTTCCTCCTGCTGTAACAGATTCATTTGCGGCTTTGGTACCAAGTGGTATCGTTATGGCTGCAGCATTCTTGATTCGTATCTTGTTCTCATTCACAGAATTTGGTTATGTACAAGACTTCGTAGTAGCTGTACTTCAAACTCCACTTTCTGGATTAGGAGATACTTTAGGAGCTAACGCTTTATACACATTCATGTGTTCATTCTTATGGTTCTTCGGTATCAATGGTCCTGCTGTATGTAACTCTGTTTACTTCATCGGTAACGTATTGACTGCAGAACAGTTGTTAGCATTCGAAGCTGGTGAACCATTACCTTATATCTTTACTAACCCATTCTCAAACTTCTTCACAAACTTCGGTGGTGGAGGTTCTACCCTTGGATTAGTAATCTTAATGTGTACAGTATGTAAATCTCAGCGTATCAAACAATTAGGTCGTTTATCAATTGTTCCTGGATTCTTCGGAATCAACGAACCAATTATCTTCGGTCTTCCAGTTGTTTTGAACCCAATTATCATTATTCCATTCATGTTGTGTCCACTTTTGAACTTGATTCTTTCATACTTTGCAACAGTTGCGGAAATTATTCCAAGAACAACGGGTGTTAACTTACCATGGACAACTCCAATTGGATTCTCTGGTTGGTTATCAACTGGATCTTGGACAGCTAGTGTTTGGCAGTTATTCTTGTTAGCAATGAATATGGCATTGTACTTCCCATTCATCAAGACATTGGATAGAAAATATCTTGAAGATGAAGCCAATGCAGAAGCTAACGCTGGTGAAGAAGAAGAAATTTCATTTGATGATTTAGATCTTGATGATCTATAGGATTTAATATAAAAACAGGCCATCTGATCTAAGAGCCTGTTTTTATTGTATAGAAAGGGTTATAATAAAATACAAAAGGAGTTGAAAATTATGAAAGTAATGATGATTTTTGATCAGACACAAGCTGGTTTAGGTGGGAAAGAATCTCCTGATCTTCCAATGGGCGGGAAACCAATGGCCATTGGTTCATGTGGAATGTTTCAACGTTTCATGGATCAAAATGACGGAAAAGTAATCGCAACTTTATGGTGCGGAGACGGTACTTTTAAAGAGGATCCAGAAAAGAACGCTAAGAAGTTTGCGGCAATGGCTAAAAATTCCAACCAGATGTAGTTATCTGTGGTCCATGTTTCAATTATGCAGGATATGGACTGATGGCTGCTAAGACGGCTTTGACAATTAATGAACTAGTTGGTATTCCTGCTTTTGCGATCATGTCTAAAGAATGCGAACAGGCAATTGAAGAATACAAAGATAAAGTAACAATCTTAAAAATGCCTAAAAAGGTGGAACTGGTTTGAATGAAGCTTTAAGCGAAATGTGTCAATTCGCAAAAATGTTAGTAGACAAAGCAGATACAACTGCATTTAAAGCAGAACATGCATATTAATCGATAATGAAAAAGCACTTTAGGTTTATAAACCTAGAGTGCTTTTTAAGTGTTAAGATCATTAATTTGATTTTGTATTTCATCTAAGAACTGGCAGGCTTCATCTCCATCCATTTGAACATGGTGAAATTGGAAGGAAATTCGAAGGGTTGTCGTTTTGCCTATTGTTTTATATTTTCCCCAGATGAGAAAAGGATTGTTAAAGATGCCGCTATACATATTGATGACGCCATCGATTTCATGGTGGATAAGACTGGATGTGCCAATGATCATGTGATCGGATAGTTCTAGATCTTTACATGTCTCTTTTACCTGTTGAACTCTTTGCAGGTAATCTGAATTGAAAACATCAAGATTATCATTATAGGAAACATCACAGCTGTTTAGCTCTTGTTTTTTATTTTTTACTAAGATGCTGATGCCTAATTGATCATATTGAAACATTTTATGGTCAATAGGTAAAAGGTAGAATTCTTTTGTCTTCTGTGCGGCTGAAAGAATGCAGTAACAAAGTAACATATTTAATTTATATCCTTTTTCTTTTAATTGGATCAATTTGGTTATATCGAGTGTTTTAAATATCGTTACCATAGGCATTGGCGCATTGATATAAAGTTTATAGCTGGTAGCTCGATTTGTCTTTAGAGGATCGATTTCGTGCATGAATTTTCTCCTTTCTAAGTTATCTTGGGCATTGGATATAACCATATTCATCTTCGGTTAATTGAGGAAATCCAGGACATGTTGTTACATAATGAAAATCATCTTTTGGAGCAGTGGCTTCATATTTGTCAACACTGTAGGCAACCTGGTCACTGGCATCACCGATAATTCCGCTGACACCCATGTTAAGGTAGTCTGTTACTTTTTCAGTATCATCAACTGTCCAGACATAAACAGGTAATATATTCTTTCTGGCATCTTCTAACAATTGTGTATTAATTGCACTTTCTTCAATGGCGATAAAGTCAGGGATGAAAGGATCATCTAAACGGATATTGATTCGCCCAAGATTTCCAAAAGCACAATATCCAATCCACCAATCTGGACGTTTTTTGGCCATCATTTGCATGCTTTTTTGATCCATGGACATAAACATAGCACGATCAGAAAATTCATATTTTTCAATGAGCTCAATGGTTTGGTCAACTGTTTTTTTTTTAGATCGCCTTCCAGGGGTTTGAACTCGATTAAAAGGCCAATTTGATTTGGAGCGTTTTTTGCGGCTTGAATGGCTTCTTCTAAGGTAGGTATCTTTGCGGTCTTTCCTTCTTGGTTGGTGGTTTTTAATTGCTGGATCTCATCCAAAGTAAGCTCACTGATATCTACATCTTTTCCGGTTAGTCGTTTTAAATTGGTATCATGGCAGAGAATAAGAACATTGTCTTTTGTCAGTTGTATGTCGATTTCTGCGAAATCTGCATGATTGGTATCGGCTGCTAAGATTCCTTCTAAACTGTTTTCAGGTTGACCGATATCTCCGCGGTGTCCAATGGAATATGGTAGATGTAGTATGGGCTGTTGATTAAAATAATAGATTACAAAAATTAGGCAACTTAAGGAAAACAGAATTGAATATATTATCTTATGACGAACAATGACTGATTTCATGCTAACTGTTTTTTTTAGTTTAACGGGTTCAAAGCTGCATACAGGATCAATATTTGATTTTGTTTTTAAAGCTTGTTTGATAAAGAAAACTTCAATAATTGTCCACAAAATGGAAAAAGCGATAAAGCCAAACGTACGAACGCGAAAATAAGAAGAAAATAAAAAATATCGTAAAAAGTAGAAGTTAAAATCAGAAGCAGTTAAAAGCATTTCTTTTAAAATATATGTTTGAAGAACATAATAAAGAAGAAAAATTCCTATTAAGATCATCCATAATTTGGGCTGATGAATCATTTTTTGAGTTGAGTGTTTAGCGGCAAGAAGAAAGTTTTCCTGTTTATATATCATGTAATAAGGAACTAAGATCAATAAACCATATAATACAAATAATACTACATATAATAGGATCGTCAGATATGATCCATATTGCATCTTCAATAATTCGTTAGTGATGAAATTAGGTATGGATAAAGAAGGAAAAACAGTGGATACAAATCCTAAATGCCATAAAGGACACAAAAAACAAAATAAATGAAAGCTAAAATTGCGGAAGGATGTTTCAGTACTTTTAAATCTTTTATTCCGGATAAACAGATATCAATCCAGTGAAAAGATTGATGTGTATGTTGTAGATAAAGTATCTTGTATACAATAACGTATTCTATATAGATAAAAAACAAAATGATCAAAGCATAAAGCAATGCACCTAAAATACCTGGAATATTTAATAATTTGATGATTATGTCAAAGTTATAAATGACGGATTCAGAAATGATGTATTTCATAAACCATCCGGTTAATAAAGATAAAACAGGTAATACGATGACATAGATCAACAGTTTATAAAATAGTTCAAATTTAAATACTTCTTTCATACAAATAACTCCCTAAAAAACAATATAAATATAGCATAAATGAATAAAAAGAGCTGTAATGATTTTGAGAATACATTACAGCTTTACGCTTAAAATTCTTTATGTTCCATGATTTTGGTGCTGATCTTATAGGAAATCCATAAACAAATGAATGCAATTAGGATCAATAGGCCTGCCAATACGATGGTATTGATAGTGGGAATGTTTTCTAATAGTAAGTTTATGTTAATGTGAAAGATTAAAGTTAAAATTTGGTTGATCGCAATACCGATTATGGCGATTATTCCGAAAGCTCCAATTAATGCGATCCTTCCTTTTTCGCCTCCAAATTTGAGTTGAAATGGTAGAGTCATGGCAAGAATTGCAATCATCATAGCTAAAATTAATATAGCACTGATCATAAATTCATCAATAGGTAAGGTATTTCGGTTTAGGATTACCAATAAGCCGAAAAGTGTTATCAAGATCCAGCTAAATGATCCTAACAATAGACCGAAACAATATTTCTCTTTAACATATCCTTTTCGAGTGATTGGTAAAGTGAATAAGAAAGCATATCCGTTATTATAATCATCATAGCTAATTGTACTGATCGTGAATAACGAAATCACAAAGATTAAAAAGCCTAATGGGAAGATTACATCATCGGAGAATAACAACATTCCAACACTTAGAGCAATCATCAAGCAGAAAAAGTTCTTTTGATTCAGTATTAACTTATAGTCTTTAATAAGCAGTCCTTTCATAATTTATTTCCCCCTTATCATCATCGTGATCAATTCATCGATTGAACCTGCTTCAATTGTTATATTGGGATAGTTTTCTAAATAATATTGTCTTTCATTTGTAAGACAGCTATATCCATAGGACTCTTTTTTTACACGAAGGATATAAGATTTATCCAATGCTTCGTATTGTTTGTCATCGACTTTTAATAAAGCGTAGTTACTTAAAAGAATATCAGTATCTTCATGAAGGATGATCTTTCCATCATGAATCATATATAAATCATCACATAAGGATTCTAAATCACTGGAAATATGAGAACTGATCAAGATTGAGCGTTCATCATCTTCCTCTAAAAATTCTCTTAGCATATCTAATAATTCATCTCTTGCGATAACATCTAATCCAGCGGTTGGTTCATCTAAAATCAAAAGTTGAGCGTTATGTGAAATCGCAACCAAGACCTTTAGTTTCGCTTTCATTCCTGTTGAGAAGCCTTTGATTTGTTTGTCCATCGGAAGTGAAAATCGTTGAACTTGTTTGATGAAAAAAGAGGAGTCAAATTGTCTATACATGTTTTCAAGAATAGGAATGATATCTTTAATTCGTAGATATCCACTGAAACCTGAATCGGATAATACAACGCCTAGTTTTTCTTTATCCTCTGGTGTAATGTCTTGATTGTCTTTTCCAAATAAAGTGATAGATCCACCATCTGGATGAATTAAATCCAATATAGCTTTAAATGTTGTGCTTTTTCCAGATCCGTTTTGACCAATAAGACCAGTCACTTGTCCGGGGTTTACCTGAAGTGAGCATTCTAAGAAAAAATTATCATAATGTTTCTTTAAGTTTTCTATTTTCAACATGGCTTATCCCTCCAATATAAGTTCAAATAGTTCTTTAATCTCTTCATCACGGATGCCGCAACGTCTTCCTTTTTGGATGGCTTGTTCTAAATCAGCTTCTAATTCTTTTTTCTGTTCTTCTAAGAGTAGTTCAGTATTTGTTGCAGCAACATAAGTGCCTTTTCCATGCACTGTAATTGTAAAACCTTCACTTTCCAAGTTGTCATAAGCTTTTTTAACGGTGAGTGCACTGATTTTTAATTCTTTGGCTAGAGAGCGAACAGAAGGAAGAATATCATTTTCTTTTAATTCTTTGTTTCGAATCAGTGTTTTTATTTGATCTACAATTTGTTCGTATATTGGCACCATTGAAGATGTGTTAATAATAATTTTCATGTTATATCGACCTGTCTTTCTGTAAACAGTATATAACAGTATTTAACTGTTGTAAAGTGTTATATGCTGTTTATTAAAATGAGAGAATAACTTGGAATTTTTTATGTGCTAGGGGGATTAGTATTTTTTATAAAATATAAAGGCCAGAAATAGAAATCTGACCTTTATGTTATAAAAAATAAAATTTGTTAATTGAGTTATTTTATAGCGTCTACAAATCGTTTTGTGATAACTTGAGGGCGTGTGATGATAGATCCTACAACAACGCTGTAGCAGCCTAAATCCAATACACGTCGTACTTTTTCAGGCGTATCAATGTTTCCTTCAGCAATAACTGGATGTTTAGCTTTTTCAAGCAAGCTACGAATAATTTCAAAATCATTGGCTTCAATTTTGTTACCTTTACTTTGTTCTGTATACCCAACTAAAGTTGTACCAATAAAATCAAATCCAATTTCATCAGCATGTAGCATTTCTTCTAATGTTGAGCAGTCAGCCATCAATAGTTGATCTGGGTATTTTGCGCGGATTTCAGAAACAAATTTATCTAAAGTTTTTCCATCAGGTCTTGTGCGGCAAGTAGCATCTACTGCGATAACTTCTGGTTTAACTTCCATTAACTCGTCGATTTCTTTCATGGTTGGTGTGATATATACAGGATTGTCACCATATTCTCTTTTGATGATACCGATGACAGGAAGATCTACTTGTTCTTTGATTTCCTTAATATCCACTACAGTGTTGGCACGAATTCCTTTTGCACCTCCTTCTTTTGCGGCTTTAGCCATTCTTCCCATGATGAAAGAAGAATGTAGAGGTTCATTTGGCAAAGCCTGGCATGATACAATTAATTGTCCTTTTGTTGTTTCCATTTTATTCATAATACTAGTCTCCTTTATGCTAATTTTATCACTAGAAATGTTGCACGACAATAAGTGTTAAATTGTATTTAATAATAATTGTTGTGTTAGAAAACACGATTAAGTAATGCTAAGATAGCATAAAATATCTTGTGTAAATTCGTTTTTCTGGAAATGTAGAAAAAAAGGTATATCCTTAGTAAAATTAGTTCGACCAAAAACAATTTACGAAAGGAATATACCCATGAACTATTTTACTACATCTTTAATGAAAAACCTATTTTCTAATGACAACAATCTTCCAGCTTTTGAACAGGCTGTAACTGAACTGTTTCGTTCAGAGTTGGAGAAATCTCTCAATGAAATACTCGCCTATGAGTTGACGGCTTTTCTTGATTATGAACCATACGCTAGAACCAATAACGAAAATTCTAGAAATGGTTCCTATCAAAGAAAGTTTGATACAAAATATGGAACTATTACGCTCAATATTCCAAG
>ENA-OQET01000545-OQET01000545.1-human-gut-metagenome-genome-assembly--contig:-NODE-545-length-19710-cov-3.013175_pt1 | contig 19710 bp, 23 predicted proteins | sample MGYA00242800_ERZ504645 | MGnify/ENA primary metagenome ERZ504645 (study PRJEB26092, sample SAMD00036308) | human gut metagenome | host: Homo sapiens | study: EMG produced TPA metagenomics assembly of... | reverse complement strand
ACGATATAGATCAGGTAGACAAAGCCCGCTGCTGCAAACAGCGTGCCGAAATAGGTGGCGATGCGAAGCGGCTTGACCGAAAACGAGGTAAAGCCGTCATCCAGAGGTTCAGCAGCTTCCGCAGCGTATAGCCGGAGCTGCCCTCTTCGCGGGCGCGGTGATGCACCGGCACATTGCAGATATGCTTGGTGGAGCGCAGCACAAGGCCGATCACATACGGGTAGCAATGCTCATACCGCAGCATCTCGTCCACCACAAAGCGGCGGGCGGCAAAGTAGCTGTTGACGACCAGCTCCGGCGGCTTGCCCAGCATGATCTCGGTCATTTTGCTGTTGACCCAGCTGCCCAGATTGCGCCAGCCGGCCTGCCTTTTCGTGTCGTAGCTGGCGTAGACCACATCGTAGCCGGCATCGATCTTCTTCAGCAGCTTGCCCACCTCATCGGCGGGAGTCTGGCCGTCATCGTCCAGACAGACAATGATGTCCCCGCTGCATTTGTGGAAGCCTGCCATCAGCGCGGCATGCTGCCCGAAGTTTTTCGCCAGATCCACCCCGGTCACATGATCATCCGCGGCCACCAGCGCACGGATCGTGCCGATGGTATCATCGGGCGAGCAATCGTTGACCAGAATGACCTCATAGTCATACTGCGGCATCGTCTTCATGGTGGCGGTGATCTCCGCCACCACCTCCCCCACCGTATGCTGGGAACGGTAGCAGGGGATCACATAAGAAATTTTCTGCATAGCTTCGTTATCCTTCCAGATGTGTTCAACTGCGCTTATAGATGACCAGATCCTCGGTGGAGACAAGCTCCTGCCAGCTTTCGGCCAGCAGGCGTTCCTCCACGCGGGTACCGTGGCCGCACATCACATAGCGGGAGTAGATGGGGTTCTCGGCATCCCACAGGTAGGAGTTCTTGTCAAACTCAATACCCATGCCATCCGGCACAGCATACAGATAACCGTGGAATACCGTATCATCGTAGGCGTAGGCCAGGGTGCTGTTCCAAGGATCGCTTCCCGCGTCGGCCGCGTCCTCACGCAGGACCTGCTCCACGATTTCCATCTGAGCAGCCATCTCTGTGTTGATTTCAGGCAGACTGCCGCGGGAAAAGTTCATCGGGAAAAGCAGCACCAGCAGCACAGGCATATAGACCGCTGCTGGTGCGGCATCCTCCGCCACAAAAGCGGCGATCAGTAAGATTGCCAGCAGCATCAGATGGCGGGGGTCAATGCTGTACATCGTCAGCAGCACCAGCACCACAATTCCCGCACAGAACGCAGCGCAGGATTTCAGCGCAGTGGGGCGGCCTCTGCGCTTATCCCAGACCAGACAAGCCGCTGCCACCAGAGCAACCGCCAAAAAGGTCAGCACACCGCCGCCGATGTAGGTCACATCGCCCTGCAGTGTAGGCACAATATCATACTGCCACGCTGCAGCCAGCAGTTTGACAGCCCGCTCCCATTCATAGCGCACAGCCGCTATCGGATGGCCCTGCAAAAGCAGCTGCACACCGGCAAAATCCATGCCGCCGCCGAAATACGCTGCCGCCATCTTTGTCATCGAAAAAATCGACAGGACAAACGAGGCCGCCGCTGCTGCAAGGCAGACACAGCGGCGCTTTTTGTGCTGCCACACCGCCACCAGCGGAAACACCCAGAACAGCAGCGCATAGGGGCGAAAAATCGTTTCGAGCGCGCAGGCCGCTGCCCCGATGACCAGCCAGCCGGTCTTGCCGGTGCGGCGCACCGCAGCCGCCGAGCCTACGATGACAAAGGCCATCAGATACTGCATGGCCTCCGATGCACCGCTGACCGAGGATTGCAGCGGTCGCAGCACACCCAGCAGCACCCCGCACAGGGCAAGGCACTGCCAGACATTCAGCCGCGCACTGCGGGCGTAATATGCGATTCCCAGTGTGATCAGCAGCAGATTACACCAAAACACCACATTGACACTGGGGCCGAAGAAAAATGCCGGGACGGCATAGGCCCAGATCAGAAACGGCCCCCAAGTGCTGTAGCGTCCGATGTCGGCCGTATTCTCATTATAGCCAAAGTATCCCTGCGGCCCGCCGTGGGTGATGACACTGACGACCTCGCGGTTGTAGATAGCCTCATCGTTGTTCATTGTGCTGGGCAGCCAGACCTCCCACGGTGCGGTACGGTAGCTGATAAAGTAGACCCCCGCAAGGAACACAACTGCCCCAACAGGCAAAACAGCGCGCTGGGGGTCTTTTTGAACAGCTTTTGGATTTTTTGCAGTCGATTTCCCATCGTTATTTCTCCGCCAGCCGGGCCATGAACACTACATCGCGGTATTGGCCGTCCAGCAGCTCCATATCGCGGAAAATGCCCTCCTGCACAAAGCCGGCCTTTTCATAGCTGCGGCGGGCGGCGGTGTTTTCCGCCAGCACCCGCAGACTGATGCGGTGCAGCTGCAATTCAGCAAAGCCAAAATCGGTAAAGAGCTTTGCCGTCTCGGTGCCGAGGCCTTTGCCGCGCGCGCTTTCCTCGCCGATAAAAATACCGTACTCGGCGCTGCGGTTATGGTTGTCTATATCGCGGTAATAGACCGACCCAACGGGCTTATCATCAGCCTTGTCGATGATGATATACTGCACGACCTGCCCGGTGGCGACTTTGGTAGCCAACCAGCTGCGGTGCATTTCCGGCGTGAAGGTCTGGCGGAAGATAAAATTCTGCACGACCGACGGCGTATTGCGCCATTTCACGATCAGATCGGTGTCCGCATCGGCAATGGGCCGCAGCCGGACAGCCGCACCCTCCAGAACCGGGAGATTTTTTACATCCATAGTGTGTCCTTTATCCTGCTATCTTGTGCGCTCATACAGCACGCACTTTTCACTTTCATACAAAACCGACCAGCCGTCTGCAGTCAGGCGGGCGGCTGTATTGCTGCCCGCGCTTGTAAAGACATACCGGGCATAGACCGGATTGGCTGCATTCTCCAGATAGCTGTTCTCGTCAAACTGGATTCCCATGCCGTCCGGCACGCCGTACAGCAGTCCGCAGTGAACCTCATCGAGAAAGGCGTATGCCGCCGTATGGTCCCAGGGATCCTCGCTATCGACTGCAGCCTGACTCTTTTCCAGTGCCGCCTGCACCTGCTGCACCTCATTGTCCCAAACCTCGCTGTAGCGCGGCAGGCCATAGCCCTTGGCCAAACTGAGCACACCGGTCAGCGCCAGCAGCACCGACACCGCGGCCGTGGCTGCGGCAGGGCGGCGGTTCTCCAGCAAAAGGCTTGCCAACAGCAGCAGATCCAGAATCAGCGTATGGCGCGAGCCCTCGCCCGGGCGGTACATCAGCATCAACGCCAGAAAAACGATGCCCGAGGTCGCAGCGGCGCACCCCTTCCAGAACACAGGGCGCTGCCGCCGGACATCCCATGCCAGACAGGCCAGCACAATGCAGAGCAGCAGAAAGAACAGCAGATAATATCCGCCGCTGCGCTGGGAAAAATCCGTAAGGATCGTCTGCCCAACGGTCTGCAGCGCCCCTATCAGCTTATGGACAACATCCTTCAGCGCTTCGATCGGGTGACCGTGGAGAAGCTCCTGCACGGGGGTCATATCCACATTCGTGAAGAAGTAGGGCGCGTAAAATTTCGACATCAGCACCAGTGTGCCGCCCAGCGAGACTGCACCGCCCGCAACGCACACCGCGATGCGGTGCCGGTCATGCCACGCCAGCGCCAATGGGTAGAGCCAAAGCACGGCCTCATAAGGGCGCACCAAAGTGGCGACGGCACAAAGCAGGCAGAGCGCACCCCATGCGGCGCGGCTTTTATCCCGCCGGGCCAGAATACCGCAGCCCAGCACCGCCAGCACAAGCGCATAGTGAAGCGGCTCCTGCATGGCGGAGAACACATAGCGTATCGGTGCGTTGAAGGCGGCCAGCGCGGCAGCAAAGACTGCCTGCTGCTTGCCGTTCAGCCGTGCAGCCCGCGCGAAAAAAGGTCCACCCTGCAACCACAAACAGCAGATTGCACCACTAAAAAAAGCATTCTGCCCGCGCAGGAAAAGCCCGGCAGCGCGTAGACGAAAAAAGACAGCCGGCCCCCATGCGGCAAAGGTGCCGCTGGCGGCATGCGATTCATTAAAGCCGAAATATCCCTGCGGCGCACCACAGCGCACCACAGCGGCCAGCTGCTTGCTGTAGATGACCTCATCACTCCAATAGCTGCACGGCAGAAAGATCTGCTGCAGCGGTACGCGGTAGACTGCCAGCTCATACACAAGCAGAAAAGCCAGCGCCGCAGCGGCGGTGCCCAGCACCTGCGCCCAGCCCGGTATACGCTTACTGCGCATAAAATTCCAGAACTTTTCGATGACCTGCTTGCGGTCGGTACTCGGTCAGGCCGTAATACATGGGCAGGCGGACAAGGCGCTCGCTCTCGGCGGTGGTGTAGACATCCGTGCCGTCAAAGCGGCCGAACTTCTCGCCTGCCGGGGCGGAGTGCAGCGGGCATGATAGTGGAATACCGGCCAGAATATCGTTGTTTTTCAGGTGTACGGATCAGTGCCGTGCGCTCATCAACGGTCCTTGCACTTGAGGTAGAACATGTGCGCATTGTGTACACAGTCTGCCGGAATCACAGGCAGCTCGACCTTACCGGCATCGGCCAGCGGCTGGAAGGCGGCGCGGTAGGCGTTCCATGTGTTCATGCGGTCGTTGTTGATCTCGTCCGCGTGGAGCAGCTGCGCCCACAGGTAGGCTGCATTCAGCTCACTGGGCAGATAGCTGTCGCCGAAGTCCACCCATGTGTACTTATCGACCTGACCGCGGAAGAATTTCGCGCGGTTCGTGCCTTTTCGCGCAGGATCTCGGCGCGTTCATTGTAGGCCGGGTTGTTGATGACCAGCGCACCGCCCTCGCCCATCGAGTAGTTCTTCGTCTCATGGAAGGAGTAGCAGCCGAAATCACCGATGGTGCCAAGCGCACGGCCCTTGTAGCTGCTCATGACGCCCTGCGCCGCATCCTCCACGACCTTGAGGCCGTGGCGGTGCGCGATCTCCATGATCGTGTCCATCTCGCAGGCAACACCGGCGTAGTGCATCGCCACGATGACCTTTGTCTTGTCGGTGATGGCCTGTTCGATCTTCGTCTCATCAATGTTCATCGTGTCGGGGCGGATGCTCCAACAACACACGCGGCCCCCGCCAGCACCGCAGAGGTCGCCGTGCTGGAGAAGGTATAGCTGGGCAGGATGACCTCATCACCGGGCTGCAGGTCGCACAGCAGCATGGCCATATCCAGCGCCGTGGTGCCGCTGGTGGTCAGCAGCACCTTCTGGGCATGGAAGCGCTCCTCCAGCCATGCGTTGCACTGCTTGGTAAAGGCACCGTCACCGCAGATCTTGTGGGATGCAATGGCCTGCTTTACATATTCGATTTCTTCACCCACGCAGGGGGGCACATTAAACGGGATCATAAGAATCCTTCTTTCACGGCTTGATTTTTATCAGATACTACAGTATACCACAGTTTTCGGATTTTGTCACTTTTTTACGCGCGCATCGTTGTAAGCGCGGATCATGACCGCTGCAAACCAGAGCATCAGGACGCTGAACGCCACAAAGGCCACAGCAGCCAGTGTGGTCAGCGCGGGCAGAAAGTGCGCCACGCTGTAGACGGCCAGCGGCAGCGCCGCAAGGTACGGCACCCTGCCGCCCTGCCGCCCTGCCAGCCGGAGCAGCACCACCGATGCGCCCCAGAACAGCCAGAGATCCGCCACACGCAGCGCGGGAATCAGCCAGACCGATGCACCGCCTGCAGGCACACCGCTGAGGATCAGCTCCAACACAAGGCCCGCCGCACCGAAAAGCACCGGCAGCCTGCTTTTGGAGGCCAGCAGCAGGTAGCCCACCAGCGCCAGCACGGTCAGCGAGACCTCCTGAATGGCGGCGTTTTCCGGCACAGAGAGCAGTGCCCGGCCTGCCGCCGCCACACCGATGAGCAGATAGGCCAGCGCGGTTTTATTGCGTTTATCCATGATCGGGGTTCTCCTGTAAATCGAATAGAATCTGCGCAGTATAGGCATACTGCTTAATTTTTAATTATACTGCTTTTATATCAGCCTTGCAAGCACACCGCAGGCAAAAGGGATGCAAAAAAATACCGCCGCCCGATACGGGCAGCGGTGCTTTTTTGAACGAATCTAATTTCTCTGGCATCTGCGCACGATCCATGCGCTGCGGTTTGCTTTACTGCGTATTTTCGCGCAGGGCGGCCCGCATTTCCTTCTGGATCGCAGGGGTCGTTTCCATCTTCTGCATCAACGCGGCGAGCAGCTCCGGCAGCTGCTTTGCGGGCAGCTGCTCTGCCACTACAGCAGCCAGATATTCGGCATGGGACATTGCCGGCTCAAAGGTGCGGGCATAGGTCTTGCCGCTGCGGACAAAGCCGACCTCACGCAGGACGCCCTTTTCCATCAGGCTGTTCAGCATCGAAAAAATCGAGCGTTCCTTCCATTTGCGCTCCACGCAGGTGGAAACGACCTCCGTCTGGGCCATCGCATGATCGGCCTTCCAGAAAATCTCCATGATCTGTTGTTCGCTTTTTGTCAGGTGCACTTGGTATACCTCTCTCCCTAAGGTACTGCCGCACGGCGTCTGCCCTGCGGGCCTGTGCGCCGCCCGGCGGCTGCGCACCCTCCGCCCAAAACGCTGCAGCACTGCAGACATTTTGATCTTTGCAGAGGGTACACCTCGCCTCTTTCAGCGGTGCATAGAGCCATGCGGTGTAGCCCAGAATTTCGTTTATACTTTTATACTATCCGGTTGTGAGTAAAATGTCAATGATTTTTTGCGAAATATTTTCTGGATCATAGTTACTTTGTAACATTTTCACAACTTTTCTACATTTTGCGGTGCAACTGCCTGTTTTTTCTATTTCCTACATAGATTCGATGCTTCATCAAGGTGTGGCACATGTGCGGCACAATTTGCCACACCTTGCCACACATGCGCCTCGCGCAGGTATATTACACCGGCCAAATTCAACATCATCTTGATTCTTTCCAGCGATCGCGCAGCAGCTTCAGCGCCCGTTTTTCCAGCCGGGAAACATTCCGCCGCGCCTATTGTAAACGATTGGCCCTAAGAAATCGCTTCCAACTCACGGAAGCGGAATTTGATGATGATCTGTTTGTTTTCGGTCAGTTCCACACGCTCGATGAGGCTGACCAGAAGCTCCCGGCTGGTGTAGGCAGAATCCAAAAACTGCTGCACCAGCTCTCTTGCTCGGTCTTCTGTGCTGACCGGGCTTTCTTTTTGTGATTCCAGCTCTTTCAGCTTCTCTTCCAGAGAAGTTCTGTCCTATCTTTACTCGCTGATAGATGCGCTCGAAGTCCGCTTCGGCAGAAGTCCGGTCAGCCGGTCCATATACATCTTATCCAGGTTGGCTTGTCAGACTGTCGATCTTATTCTGAATGGACTGGATTTCTGCTTCATGGTTTTCCGCCTTGCGGGCTTTCTCTACTGCATCGGCAGCAATTGGCTGAAGCTTATTTGGATCAAGATAGGCTTCACAGACTTCTCTTACTTTAGCCAGAACTGCTTCGGTAACGACCTGCTCTTTGATGGAGTGGCAGGAACAGACACCTGCTTTGGTGAAACGCTGGTAGGTTCGACACACGGAAAAACAGTCGATCTTCACCGGATACCGGCGGACGATTTAGCACCGCCATTGGATAACCGCACTCATGGCAGAAAATCAAGCCTTTTAATAAGAAGTCATAGGTTCTGCTTCGGGTGTGCCTGCGGCTGTTGACCAGCATCCGCACCTTCTGAAAGGTTTCTTTGTCAATCAGCGGTTCGTGGGTGTTTTCAACTACAACCCAGTTTTCCCGATCTTGTTTCAGACATTTCTTGGACTTGTAGCTGATTTTCACCGTTCGTCCTTGAACCATATTGCCCAGGTAGGTTTCGTTCTGCAGCATTTCAGAAATGCGTTCGCTGGACCAAAGTCCGGCATAAGGACCTTTGCGTCCCATATTCCAGCCACAGTAAGTTGCAGGCGTCGGAACACCTTCTTCGTTGAGAGTCGCCGCAATCTTTCGGCAGCTCATACCATCCAATGCCATGGCGAAGATTCTGCGCACCACAGGAGCCACTTCCTCGTCGATGACAATTTCGTTTTTCTCCGTCGGATGCATCTTATAGCCATACATGGGCTTTCCGCCAATGAACTGACCTTTCCGCTGTTTATCCCGCTTGACGGATTTGATCTTCTTGGAAATGTCTTTGGCATACATATCGTTCATAATGGCACGGAACGGGGTAATGTCATTGGCGGTGGATTCTACACCGGTGTCAATACCGTCCAACAACGAAATGTAGCGCACTCTCTTTTCGGGGAAGTATCTCTCCATATAATGACCGGTCATGATATAGTCACGGCCCAGACGGGATAGATCTTTGGTAATAACCATGTTGACCTTCTTGGCTTCGATATCCTCAATCATGCGCTGAAAGTCAGGGCGGTCAAAACTGGTACCGCTCCAACCATCATCGACATAGGTATCGTAAACGGAAAGGCGATGCTGCTGAACAAATTCATTGAGCAGGGATTTCTGGTTGGTTACACTTTGGGATGGTCCTTCGGTCTCATCCTCCTTTGATAAACGGATGTACAATGCGACATGGTAATCCATAGGGTTGCTTATTTCTAAGTACATAGTTTCCTCCTTGAAATAAGCGACCACTCATCGCAAACATTATACAACGGGTTTCTCAGATGTCGCAAGGATGCGGACAAGATAAAGCCGAAAAGACTCCTCCAGCAACTCACCGAGACTCTTTTCGGCTTCGGTATATATGCAGTGCACAACAGGCAAGGTTTGTTTCATACGTTCTACCTCCTTTGTTCATCGTATGTAAAGGGGCAAATTTTCTTGCCTGTCCATGTTGTGAAATCGATCCATTCCGTGACAGGAATGGAATTGTCTATGGGAAACTCGAAATTGTCCTTGGATTCCATGTACAGTGTTTAGAAAAAAATCCCTCTATACCAAGTTCTGTGTTGGTGTAGAGGGATTGCCTATTTAACTAAGTGACGTTGACTATGGCCTCGGCTGGCTTCTTGCAGCTCGTTGTTACTGCGGCTTTCGGATCTCCCTACTCTCCGTCTGCAAAATCTCCCCGAGTAGGAACAAGAACTTTCCTCCCATGTAACCGCCACATGATATTGTCAATATCACTTCCTACTGCCAAGCGCGTAGTGGTCTCTCACCACTTAGTTGTTGCCCATGCCTGGCACACTACGCCAGAAACCCGGCTCATACTTGACGTATAGCCGGGTTTCTTGAGAGGCTAATATCAATGACTGTTTTATAGATTGTGACCAAGTTTGTCATTACCTATATTTCAGAATATCCAGCATACTATGTTTATTTAGCTTGAACTATCACTTCTCCCTGACAATGAAGCAACTGAATCTCTAATGTGCCTGGGATTCGCTGCGCAAATTGCGCTGGCTCTCCATCAATAGTAACGGAGTAGTCCGAATATTCCTCATTCATCACGGCTAGAAGTAAGCCTCCCACTCGACTGGTTTTATACCGAATTCTAGCGCTGGAATAATCGTCAGAAAAGTGCCACTCCTCTAACCAGGTGTCAAGCCCAACCGTTACGTTACCCGGCTTATAGTATGAATGATACCACACCACAAGTGGAGAGGATAAGCCACTGAACTGATGGAACCATCCTCCTCGCTCACTTTCAATTTGGATCAGTTCAAAGGTGTTATAGCTGAAATCCGTCTCCTGGCTCCAGGCATGCAAGGCTGTTTTGGCAATTTTCTCTGCAAATTCCCCATATCCCAAATCAAGCATGGATTTCCAAAGGAAATACTGATACGGAAGCCACACACTTCCGTTCCAGTATCCATTGTCATAGTAATATCCAGCACTCTGGTCCACAGTAGATATACCTACCGGGGTAAACAGCTCTTGCTGACTTGTCAGGTGTGCAAGTAGCCGCTGAGTCTGTTCCGGGGTTGTGATCCCCGCAATCAGCGGGGTAACGCCGTCTACACCCTTGTTATAGTTTTCTCCCGTTTCCGTTCTCAGAATACCTGCAGCGTAGAGATTTTCGTCATGTACCACATAGCCGAAATATCCGCTTTCCTCGTCCCAGGCATGGTTGACAATGGCATCTCCCACCTGCTTTGCGTCATCGTCATATTGCTGGACATCCTGCTCGTACCCAAAATACTCCGCAATAGCCTTCATGAATTTTTGCGATGCGCACCAGATGCACGCTGCTGCAAAGGGGAGCCACAGAATGCTCCAACTTCTGCTTATGCAGTTCCACCTGGGCCGGATAGTCGTCCATGCCGCTGCGTTGTAGAAGTAATCGTACACAGTAAGCAGGCCGCTCTTATACCGGGCAGTGGTAGACCCCTCGCTTTTCCCCGCGAAAAACTGATAATACCTCCGGAGCATGGGATAGTACTGCTTGAGCCGGGCCTTGCCCTCTGGCGGCAGCTTCTGTAGCAGTTCGTAGAACAGATAAAATTGTGTGGGCACCATAGATCCGTGGAACAAAAAGGCAAAATCCTGGTTGTCTTTTTCTGACAAGTAGGTATCCAGCACATACTCCGCTTTTTGCGTGGAATACTCCAGCATACCAATCCCGATCATTCCGGAATCCCATGTATAGAGACTGTCCCACCGCTTTCCCGGAGTGTAGTGGATAATCTGACAACCGTGCCTGCAAATGGGGTAGACCACATTTGAGAATATGGCCGATTTCATCAGCCGAACAGCAAAGGCAAAGGGCTCTCCCGCCCGGTTGCAGCATTTTTGCTGCTGTTCCACATAAAGCAGCCGCTTTTTCTCCAGCTGTTCCTGAGTATACTGAGCACCAGTGCTGCTGACATATAAATACTCTGTCTTTGAAGTGTTAGGCGCAAGGAAGATCGCCTCCACCACATTGATGTGATAAAAGCCATCATCCGAGTGCTTCTGCTGAAACGAGTTGGAGAAGCTTCGGGTCAAGTCGTCATAGGTGTGGTCGGAGTTACTCATTCTTGTAACCAAGGCATCCTCAATGCAGCCGGAATGCAAGGCTCTCTTGCGTACGCGGGGATTGAAAATGGTCAAACCAATCTCTTTCTCGTGATAATGATAGCGGTATTTTGTAGTGTGTCCAGTTTCTTCTATATCCGGAATGACATTTCGCTTTGTCTGCGTCACGGTTATTTCGTGGATATCCTCCTGCTCCACAATACAGAAAAAGTCCAGCTTCACTCCATTTCCGTTGGTACCTTTGGATACCAGATCCAACTGAAACACGCCTGGCTCCAGCTGCCCCAATTCCAGGAAGGCTATTCTGGTTGTGCTTGTTTTTTCAAAAGTAATGTCTCCGTATGCAGTGGCAAATACCACATCCTCGGACTCATTCACCGTCTGGTAACGCACACACAGTACTCCATTCCGGTACTGATTCTTAATCTCCTGCCGAAATGAGATTGTGTCATCAGAATCACCGCCAAAAGCCTTCAACTTCAGGTGGGCAGCCATGAATGCATAGAAGGTTTCCCCCACGCCCACACCGTCCACAAAGTCTTTCTGTTGTACTTCCCCTTTTTTCAATCCATCCGGATTGAGTCGGTCCCACGGTCTCTTTCTGGCAAATTGCAGGTTCTGGTAGTCGATGGCCTTCCAGTAATCATGCTTTTCGGGCAGCACAGGGGTGTTGACAGTTATCTGTGGGTATTCAATGGCTGAAAGTAGATTGAGCAGGCAATTTTGCGGTCGGTCCGTGTGGTTGTGATACTCCACCCGGACGCCCCAGGTCTCCTCATCCAGTTCAAAAAATTCCACATCCGCATACAACTGATCCTTCCAAATCAGCTCATACCGATATTGGAAATATCGCCCCTCCGGGTCCGCCTGCCAAAGGATGATAATTGGACGGCACCGTAACATTGGGCGCTGGCACTGAGCTATTGGCATAGGTGGGATATATCACCAGGTCAAATCTGGCACCGGGAATCGCGCTCTCCTTCATCACACGTGAGAGCCCCATGTATTTCTTGGAATACGGTCCCCATACCGGCATCTGTTTTTGCTTCTCAAGATCCATATATCCACATTCCTTTCTTGGGCGGCTTGGCTGACGGAGAAGAAACCGGCGCATAGCATAACGCCATAACTTGGCTAAATATCGTTATACGTGCGCCGATTTTATCCAACGTTTATTCTTTTGTCTGCTTCAGTTGCAGTTTAGCGATTGATCTTCGATCTCAATCATCTTTTTGCCAGTAAGCGGGTAGAACTTCATGGCGATTACGGAGATAATCCAGCCAGCAATGGGCATGACCATTGTACAGGATCATAATAACAAAAAACAACTCCGGGGTCAAGGAGTCAGTTAAGCCCATGCTAACAGACACATAGAATATCTCGCTTTGGCAGGGATAAAAAAAACAGCACGAGCGTCTCCCCCAAACGGCAGACGCTCGTGCTGATAATGCTATGTGGTTTTAACTGCCATCAAGCACGATTCGCTGATCAAGGCTTATCGATGGGAAACTTTGAAATTATCTGAATGAACGCCATAACGATAATATCATGCAGATTCTCATCTTTGCGGTTAGCACTGCGGCTCGCATTCTCTATCATGGGACGAAAAAGGTCAAACATTTCCATCAAGGCTTTTTCATCACCGTTTTTAGCGTTAATCAACAGTTCGCGAAAAGAAATCATATCAATCATCCTCCAGCATTTCTTTCTTCAGCTTATCGAGAGCATTCTTCTTATGAGACCGAATTGTAGAACTGGTAACACCCAACTTCCGGGCAGCCTGCTCGGGGGTAAGTTCGTCCTTATAGAGCAGCTTGATAACCACGCGCTCCGGTTCCGACAGAACGGAAAGACTCTTGCGGAGCTTTTCCCGCAACCATTTTTCGCCGAGGATCTCCTCAACCGTGAAAGGGCTGCCCTGACAGCGTTTTTTATCTGCCGCTGAGAGATCTTCATAGAGATGCTCATGATCCAAAATGGGTTTTAACTTTCTATAATACTCCGCCCTCTTGTTAGCTAAGGTGTGCTTAGCGTATGTTCTCTTTCGAAGGCTTTAGGCCTACGTTAGAGATAATCAAATCAATCGTAGAAGATGCAGATCGTAACTAATAATTTGATGAGTGGCCGCTAAAGTTAATAATCAAAACACTGATGCCCGGGGAGCCTTTCGGCCCTCCGGGCATCGTTTACATTATTGGCGGCGCTATACATAGCTGCGGCTGATGTGCAGCGTCTGCGCCGTCTGCTGCTGGGTCTGTGCCGCACCGCCGAAGCCGTACCGCAGCCGCATGATCTGCCGCTCCCGCCCAGGCAGCTGCTCCACCATGCTGCGCAGCCGGGCCGCATCGGCACGCTGCTCGCAGTCTGCCTCCATGTCAGTCTCATCGGGCAAGGTGTCTGCCAGCGTCAGCTGACCGCCCGCCTCCAGCGGCTCCTGCAGTGAAAGCTGCGGCCCCGCCCTGCGCGTGCGGCGCAGTTCCATCCGCAGCTCATTCTCAATGCACCTGCTTGCATAGCTGGCGAACTTTTTGCCCTTGTCGGGGTCGAAGGTATCCACAGCCTTGATGAGGCCGATGGTCCCGATCGAGATGTAATCGTCCTGCGCGGCATCCCCAGCGTAGTATTTTTTGCAGATATGGGCCACCAGCCGCAGGTTGTGGCGTATCAGCGTGTCGCGCGCAGCGGCGGCGGCCGACCCGCCCCGGCGCAAGTCGGCAAAGGCCGCGCACTCCCGCTCCGGCGGCAGCGGCCGCGGAAAGGACCCGCTCTCAAGATGCAGCGCAAGATACAGGATATGCCCCGCAGCCACCTGCAAAAATTAACCCAAAATGCCCAGCATACACACCACCTCGCGGAAATGTATGCCGGGTATCTGCTTTTTATCCCTGTCTGCAGGCTCTGTGCGGCGCTTTTCAAAAAACGGCCCGGCACACCCGCTGCCTTTGCGCAGCGGGTGTGCCGGGCCAAGCCTGTGTTGTTTACAGCGTGAACTGCACAGCGCAGAAGGCTGCGTAGATCGCCAGCAGCAAAATGCCCTGCACACGGTTCAGCTTGCCCTTGCACAGGGCGGGAACCGTGAGGATCAGCATAACAGCCAGCATGACCGGCAGCTCCAGCACAAGGCTGGAGTTGATGCCGAACAGAGTGGCGCTCTGCGGAACGGTGAAGGGGGCCAGCGTGACCGAAACGCCGCTGACCAGCACCAGATTAAAGACATTGGCACCGACAACATTGCCCAGCGAGAGATCGCTGTGACCCTTGACCAGCGAGGTGATGGCGGTGACCAGCTCAGGCAGAGAGGTGCCCAGCGCCACAAAGGTCAGCGCGATAACGCTCTCCGGCACACCCAGCGTCTGCGCAATCAGGGTGCCGTTGTCCACCAGCAGGTTGGCGCCCAGCGCAATCAGCACCGCGCCCAGCACCAGCAGCACCAGCGTTTTGGCGAGGGGCATCTCCTCCTCGGCGTCCTCATGGGCCTCGGCGGGGGTGTTTTTCATCTGCAGCACATTGACGACCATGTAAGCGACAAACATCGCCAGCATGATGATGCCCATGACGCGGGTAAACCGGCCGAACACATAGGCCGCCGCACAGTAGATGGCTGCCGCCGCAAAGAAAAAGGCGACCGGCGTCTTTAAGGTCTTGGGGTCCACCTTGCCGGGGCGCACGGCGATGGTGATGGCTGCAATCAGCGCCGCATTGCAGATGACCGAGCCGATGGCGTTGCCGTAGGCGATCTCGCCATGGCCGGAGAGTGCGGACATCGTGGAGACCATGACCTCCGGCAGGGTCGTACCGATTGAAACGACCGTTGCACCGATGAGAAGCTCCGGCAGATGAAAGCGGCGGGCCAGTGCGGACGCCCCGTCCACAAACCAGTCGCCGCCCTTAATCAAAAAGAGCAAGCCGACAATAAACAGCAGTACAGGGATAAGCATAGTGATTCCTCCCATAAAAAATGACGATTGATGTCGGAATTTTTATTATAACACAACAGCCGGCCTGCCGTCAAACCCGGAATCAGTTAATAATATTAACGAAATCGAGGGCTTTGCGGCTCCTGCCGCGCGCATTTACTTACTTTATTCACGATACCGAAAAATCCCAACTGTGAGGGAGCCAAGAAGCAGCCAAGACGCAAGCACCGCCCTTTTCGACAGTCCGCCTTTCTTATAGCGCAGTTGCCCGCAGAGATATTTTGAACATTTTTACCTACTTTGTAGCAGATGCAAACACAAAGCCCCGCAGGGGCTACCTGCGGGGCTTTGTGCATAGAGGGGTGGGAAAGTATATAAAGGTCAGTGAATGTCTTGATTGATTACGAGTATCATTATAGCAGGATTTCTTAAAATGTCAAATGCCATACTTGCATTTTGGTTTTCAAAAGATTATAATAAAACCATTGACGCTTAATTTTATTTAGCGGCGGCACAAAAAAGCATACTTTTTCAACTTTGTTAAAGACAACAATGTCTGTATACTTCACATTATTTTTTTGTGCGCATTATACAAAACAAAAGCAAGGAGTCATTTCATGGACGAACTGGACCACAAAATCATACAGCTGTTGGCAGAAAATGCTCGTATGCCCGTCAAAGACATTGCCCAGCGGGTCAGCCTGACCAGCCCCGCCGTTTCCAGCCGCATCCACCGGCTGGAGCAGGAGGGCATCATCGGCGGCTACACCGTTGTGCTGCGCCACCCCGATGCCCCTGCCCGGGTCGAGGCGCTGATCTCGGTGCTGGTGGACGCTGCCACCCGTGCAAGCTTCCTCTCGATGATCGAGCAGGAGTCTCAGGTGCTGCAGTGTTTCCGGGTGACGGGCAGCTACAATTTTATAATCAAGGTGAGCTGCACCGACATTGACGCGCTGGAGCATCTGCTGACCAAGATGCAAAAGATGGGCTCCACCAACACCCAGATCATTCTGAACACCCAGCTGGACCGCAACCTGACATTGGAGGAATAACAAAGTTATGCTACGCTTCTGCAAAAACTGCGGCCTGCTGGTGCCGCATGACGCCCGCAGCTGCCCCCAGTGCGGCGCACCGGTGCCCCCGGCCGCCTGCACAGCGCCGCAGCAGGGCCCTGTCCAGCCGCTGTATGACACGCCTGACCGGGACGAGGACGCTGCCGTCACTGCCATGAGCCAGAGCGCCACGGCAGCCGCACTGATCCTCTTTGCCATCCCGCTGGTCGGGCTGGTTCTGTCACTGGTGTGGAGCTTCGGCGGCACCCGCAACCCCGCCCGCCGGCGGCTGGCGCGCGCCTATCTGATCCGCACCGCCGTGGTGGCAGTCGCCTTTGCGGTGTTCCTGCTGGTCGGTGCGCTGGTGCTGAGCGCCGTGCTGCACGCCGGTCTCGCCTACTACTACGCCAACCCCTATTTCTGGTAAGGAGACGCCATGAAAGCATCTGTCATCATCCCGAACCTGAACGGTGCAGGCTGGCTGCGGGATTCCATCGAGTCGATCTGGGCACAGACCGAGCAGGATTTTGAGCTGATCGTCATCGACAACGGCTCCACCGATGAAAGCCTTGCGATTGCCCGCAGCTACTGCGGCCGCGACCGCTACACCCTGATCGAAAACGCCGACAACACCGGCTTTTCCCACGCGGTAAACCAGGGCATTGCGATCGCCAAGGGCGAGTACGCAGTCCTGTTCAACAACGACGCCTTTGCCGAGCCGGACTGGCTGGCCGAGCTTATCAGGACGGCCGATGCCGACCCGAAGATTTTTGCGGTCAGCAGCCTGATGCTGCGCTACTATGAGCCGGAGCTGGCCGATGACGCAGGCGATTATGTTACGATTTTGGGCTTTGCCTGCAAGCGCGGCGATGGTCTGCGGGCCAGCCGCTACACAAAGCCCTGCCGCATTTTCAGCGCCTGCGGCGGCGCAGCGCTCTACCGCAAATCCATCTTGGACGAGATCGGCGTTTTTGACGAGCTGTTCTTTGCCTATTACGAGGATGTGGACCTGAGCTGGCGTGCCAACAGCTACGGCTACAAAAATGTCTACTGCCCCACGGCCAAATGCCGCCACATCTGCGGTGCGACCACCGGCGCGGTGCGGTACAACCCGTTCAAGAGCATCCAGAGCGGCCGCAACAGCATTTTGCTGCCCTACAAAAACCAGCCCTTGCTGATGCTGGTCCTGAATTTCATCCCGATGCTGCTGGGCTACCTGTTAAAAGTCGTTATGTTCCGGCTGCGCGGTTTCGGCAATGACTACGCAAAGGGTTTCCACGAGGCATGGGTCGCCCTGCCGAAGATCGACAAGCCCAAATTCCGTTGGAAGAATCTGCCCAACTATATCTGGGTGGAGGGCAGTTTGATCGTCGGGCTGTTCCGGTATATTGTGTATCGGGTGCAGCGGGCGCTGAAGATTACCTGATTGGGTGTGCGCATTTACAAATTTTGATGCACTGTAGGGGCCGGGCATGCCCGGCCCGCCGCCTCCCGGGAGGCTGGTGCTGACGGGTAACGGCCAAAGCCCCTTTCAGGGCGGGCTTTGCCCGCGGGGCGTCGGGGACGCCGCCCCCTACAACACAATACAACAAAAGCACCTGCTAGCCGGTCACACGCATACCGGTCAGCAGGTGCTTATTTTTTACGCTTTAATCCTCATCTGCAAAGTTGCCAATGGGCCTTGGCCTGCTCGATAACCTTGCTCTCCAGCATCTGGGGCAGGGTCTCATAGCGGACAAAATCAAAGGTGAAGTAACCGCGGCCCTGCGTCAGCTGACGCAGGAAGGTGGTGAAATCCTGCATCTCCGCCACGGGGACCTCAGCCTCCACGACCTGCAGACCGTCCTCATCGGGGTTCATGCCCAGCACGCGGCCGCGGCGCTTTGGTTACCTCGCCCATGATGTCGCCGGTGTTGTCCGCCGGGACATGGGCCTGCAGCGCGCCGATGGGCTCCAGCAGGACGGGCCGGCCTCGGGGTCGCGGGCCTTGTAGGCGATCTTGGCGGCCATGATGAACGCCATCTCGCTCGAATCAACGGGGTGATAGCTGCCGTCCAGCAGGGTGGCCTTCATGCCGACCATCGGGTAGCCGGCCAGCACGCCGTGCTCGGCCGCCTGACGGACGCCCTTCTCAACTGCGGGGAAGAAGTTCTTCGGCACGCTGCCGCCGAACACATTCTCAGCAAACTCGATTGCCTCGCCCTGCACAGGCTCGAACTGAATCCACACATCGCCGAACTGGCCGTGGCCGCCGGTCTGCTTCTTGTGGCGGCCCTGCGCCTTGCAGCTCTTGCGGATGGACTCGCGGTAGGGCACGCGCGGTGCCTCCAGCGTGATCTCAACGCCGAACTTATTCTTCAGCTTGGCAAGCGCGACCTCCAGATGCTGGGTGCCCAGACCGCTGATGATCTGCTGCTTCGTCTCGGGATCGACCACAAAGCTGATGGCGGGGTCCTCCTCGATCAGGCGGGCCAGCGCGCCGCTGACCTTGCCCTCGTCGCCCTTCTTGGCGACCTTGACAGCCATGCGGTAGCAGCTGACGGGGTAGACGGGTGCGGGCAGCGCCACAACGCGGGCGGGGTCGCACAGGGTATCGCCGGTCTTGGCGGTGGCCAGCTTGGCAACGGCGCCGATGTCGCCCGCCGCGATCTCGGCGGTATCGGTCTGCTTTTTGCCGCAGACAGTCAGCGTCTTGCCCATGCGCTCCGGCTGGCCGGTGCGGGCGTTGACGGCGTTGCTGGCGGCGGTCAGCTTGCCGGACAGCACCTTGATAAAGCTCAGCTTACCGACAAACGGGTCTGCCACGGTCTTGAACACATAGGCGCACAGCGGCGCAGCGTCATCGACCGCGATGTCCACAGGGCTGCCGTCCTTATCCTCGGCCACGGCTGCGGCGGTATCTGCGCCGGGCAGCAGCACATTCATGTTGTAGAGCAGCATATCCAGCGCCTGCATGTTGACGGCGCTGCCGCAGAACACGGGGGTGATCTGACCGCTGCGCACGCCGGCGGCCATGCCCTGCACGATCTCCTCGGTGGTGAAGGCCTCCCCCTCGAAGAACTTCTCCATCAGCGCCTCGTCCGTCTCGGCGACGGCCTCGCGCATGGCCTCCAGCAGGCCCTCGGTGCGGTGGCCGTAGCTGGGCACCGGCACCTCGCGCGGCGTGCCGTCCGACGCATAGCTGTACGCCTTGTGCGTGATGAGGTTCAGATACACGCGGCCGCCCGCCTGCTCGATGGGCACCACCACCGGGCCAGATCGACGGGCCGATCTCGGCCTTGAGCTCCTCGAACACTTTATAGAAGTCCGCGTTGTCCGCGTCCACCTTGCTGATGTAGAACATGCGCGCCTTATTGTTTTTGACCGCCAGCTTGTACGCCTTGCGCGCGCCGACGCTCAGCCCGCTGCGGGCGGACACCGTCACCAGCACGCTCTCGGCGGCGGGCAGCCCTCGTACAGGCCCGCCTCAAAATCGAACAGGCCCGGGGCTGTCGATCAGGTTGATCTTCACGCCGTCGAACTCCACCGGCGCCAGCGCAGCGACAGAGACGAGCGGCGGCGGGCCGTCCTCGGGTCGTAATCGCACACGGTGTGCCGTCCTCCACGCGGCCCAGACGGTCGGTGCCCTTGGTCAGATACAGCATCGCCTCGGCCAGGGACGTCTTGCCGGAACCGGCATGGCCGG
>ENA-OQET01000544-OQET01000544.1-human-gut-metagenome-genome-assembly--contig:-NODE-544-length-19716-cov-2.999081_pt1 | contig 19716 bp, 23 predicted proteins | sample MGYA00242800_ERZ504645 | MGnify/ENA primary metagenome ERZ504645 (study PRJEB26092, sample SAMD00036308) | human gut metagenome | host: Homo sapiens | study: EMG produced TPA metagenomics assembly of... | reverse complement strand
AACTTGAAGACGATGGTTATTATACACTTCATATAGGCGCAGCCGATATGGGAACAGGTTGTGACACCATTCTTGCACAAATGGCAGCTGAGTGTTTAGACTGTGATGTTGATCATATTGTTGTCTTTGGGGCAGATACAGATATTTCACCTTATGATTCAGGTTCTTATGCTTCTTCAACAACTTATGTAACAGGAAAGGCAGTAGAGCAAGCTTGTGAAAAATTAAAAATAATTTATGTGATCTTGCTTTACAAACATTCCATTGTGAAAAAGAAGATGTTGAATTCACCTCACAAGGTGTTAAAAATTTAAAGACAAACGAACTTTTAACTTTAAAGGAGCTTGCTTTAAAAGCAATGTGTGGAAATAATATTGAAACACAAGTTACAGTTACACATTCATCTCCAGTTTCACCACCACCTTATATGGTAGGGATGGTTGAAATTGAACTTGATAAAGAAACAGGACAAGTTGATATTCTTGATTATGTTGCTGTTGTCGATTGCGGTACTGTTATTAATACAAATTTAGCACGTGTTCAAACAGAAGGTGGCTTAGTTCAAGGAATTGGTATGGCTCTTTATGAAGATGTTCAATATACAAAACGTGGAGCTATTCCTGAAAACTCTTTTATGCAATATAAAATTCCTACACGTTTGGATATGGGAAAAATTAGAGTTGAATTTGAAAGTAGCTATGAACCAACTGGTCCATTTGGTGCAAAATCGATAGGTGAAATTGTTATTAATACACCATCTCCTGCAATTGCCAATGCTATCTATCGAGCAACAGGTAAATATCTAAAGGATCTTCCAATGACTCCTGAAAAAATCTTAATGGCAATTGATGAGTAATGAAAACATATATTATTTATTTAGCGGCTGGAAATAGTCGTCGTTTTAAGGAAGATAAGTTACATGCGCTTTTTAAAGGAAAAGAGCTTTATCTTTATGGAATTGATACTTTGAAACAATTATTAAAATATCGTAATGATATAGAAATTATCGTTGTTTCTAATACAATTGATACACAAGAAAAAGGTATTCATAGTTATAAAAGCCCTTTAAGTGAAAGAGGAATTTCTTATTCTATTAAAGCTGCTTTAAACCATATCAATCAAAAAGATGACTATCAAATGATGTTTATGGTTGCAGATCAACCGTATCTTTCTTATCAAACACTTAATAAGATGATTGATACATTTAATCAATCATCTTATTCTATATGTTCTTTAATGTTTAAAGATAGAGTTGGAAATCCGGTAATTTTTTTCTAAAGAATATTTTAATGAATTATATTCTTTAAAAGAAGATCAAGGAGGACGAACGATTGTTAATAAATATCCTCAAGAATGTTTTTATTTTATAATTTGAAAATGAAAAAAGAGCTTTATGATATTGATTATCAAAGTGATTTACAAAAACTTATAAAGGAAGAAGAATATGATTGAATATGCTAAGTTAGAAGATAAAGAAGAAATCTATAATTTGATTTGTATTTTAGAAAATAAAGAAATCAATAAAGAACACTTTGATTATGTTTTTGAAAATTCATTAAAAGATGAAGATATTATTTATTTAGTTTATCGTGATGAAAAAATAGAAGGATTTCTAAGTTTTAAAATACATCATTATCTACATCATGACCATGATACAAGTGAAATTGTAGAGTTGGTTGTTTTGCCAGAAAAAAGAAATTTGAAAATTGGTAAACAATTGATTGAAAAAATTGAAGAGATTGCTAAAGAAAAACAACTTGAACAAATTGAACTTTCTACTTCTACTTATCGTAAAGATGCGCATCGCTTTTATGAAAGACAAGGCTATGGAAAATTACATTATAATTATACGAAAGCACTAGATGACTAAACGTCATCTTTTTTTCACATCTTTTACACATAGTCATGCTACAATAAAGTTAAAGAGGTGGTAGTAATGTATAAAGCGTTGATGATTGAAGATCATAAAGAAGTAAGAGACTTTGTTAAAGAGTATTTTGATCATAAAGAAATAGAAGTTATAGAAGCTCAAAATGGTTATGAAGGATTAGCAATATTAGATGATACAATCGATATCATTTTACTTGACATTATGATGCCAGGAATTGATGGCTATGAAGTTTGTAAACAAATTAGAAGTCAATATAATACGCTCATCGTTTTTATAAGTGCTTTATCAGAAGATGAAAACCAATTAAAGGCTTATGAATATGGGGCAGATGATTATATTACTAAACCATTTAAACCTTCTTTGTTATATGCTAAATGTTTAGCGCTTTTAAAAAGAAATAAAAAAATTAAAACGAATCAACTTCAATCAGGAAAAGTGATTTTGGATTTAGATAAACATATTTTAGTGATTGAAGAAAATAATATTGCTTTAACAGATAAAGAATTTAAACTTCTTCGATACTTAATGGAAAATCAGGGAATTGTTTTATCAAGAGAAAAAATTTTAGATGCTTTATGGGGCTATGATTATTATGGTGATGGACGAGCAGTAGATACGTATATCAAACGTTTAAGGAAACGATTGGGAAAATATTCTTATTATATTCAAACTATTGTTAAAACTGGATATGTGTGGAAAGGAGAAGAATTATGAAAAGAATAAGAAGCATTCAGTTTAAGGTGTTTATTTGTTTGTTTATTTCTTTTATGGTGGTATTTGGATATATTGTAAAGACTAAATATGATCAAAGTTTTAATGAACTGGTTTACAATACTGATTACACGGCTTCAGATGATTATATTAATTTTTGCAATACTATAGATAGTAGAGGACCTCATCAAGTAGAATTAGATTTAGAAAAAATAAAAAAGAATTAAGTAATTTACCTAAAGATAATATGACTGAAATCTGTCTTTTAGATGCTAAAGGAAAACTTATCAATCAATACGGATATAATAAAAAAGATCGATTACTTATTACCTCTGATTTATGTTCAGAAGGTGATAATTCAAACGATTATTATGATATAAATTACTATATTGACTTATCAGAATTATCAGATAAACAATATAAACTCTTAAAAGATACAATAAAAGATGTTGATGAAAAAGGTTATGATGATATTAATTTAAGTTTTGAAGGTCAAATAGAAGAATTACAAAATTTTAAAAAAAACATCGACATTAATGTATAATGCCAAGAGCCGCTATTTTAAAGTCACACCAAGCTTTATTCATTATAATACGGATATTTTTGGAATGAAGCAAGGAAACTCAATTAGTGCGACGTTATATGCATATGTTGATGATGGAGATTATCATTTATCGTGGCATGGAGAAGTAGTCAATGACATAAAAAAAGTTTCAACATTGAAAATGAACCAGTTGACAAAAGATGCTATCGATAATCATTTTTCTAATATTTATGTAAGACTTGCTTCATTTTTAGATAAAGATACTATTACTTCAAAAGAAAATAGAAAAATGACAAATGAAATTGCCACATCTATTAAAGAAGGAACATTAACGTATGCAACGTTTACTAAACTTTTAGATGATTATTCTTATCAAGTATTACTTATGCCTTTATATAAATATCAAGGCTATACTGAGGGGCAAGAACATACACCAGAGGCTTTTATTGCAGTTTTCTATGATTTTCAAAGTGGAGGGAGAAATCAATTAAGAAATGATTTGTTTAAAGATAACTTTCCATTACTTTTAGGTGGTTTCTTATTTATCGTTTTATTTTCATATTTGATTCTTATATGACAACAAGACGTATTAAAGAAATTGATCGTGTTGCAATGGAAATCACAAATAATAATTTTGAAGGTGTATTAGATACAAAAGGACATGATGAGTTATCAAGTCTTTCAAGTCATATTAATACGATGTCTTCTAACTTGAAAAGAAATATAGATGCATTGAATTTAGAAATAGATCAAGTGAAGAAGATGGAACAATTAAGGAAAGAATTTATTGCTCAATTTACCCATGAGATTAAAACACCTCTTTCCATTATTAATGGAAATATTGATTTGTTAGAAAATGTAGATGATGAAGATAAAAAAGCTAAGTATATAGAGGTGATCAATAAAGAAATTGCTGTTATTAATGATTTAGTATTACAAATGTTAGATTTATCAAAACTTGAAGCAAAGGCGATTACTTTAGATAAAAAAGAAATTGATTTAAGAGAGCTAACTGAAGATATTATTGATGATTATGAACAATTATTAATGGATAAAAAATTAAAGATAGAAATACAAGGAGAAGATGTTTTAATTGTAGGTGATAGAAAACGAATAGAAATGGTTATTCAAAATTATTTATCAAATGCAATCAAACATGCATTTATTAATAGTACGATCAAAATTAAAATCAAAGAAAATGAATTTTCGATTGAAAATAAGGGAAAACAAATTGATGAAAATAGAATGGACACTATTTGGGAATCTTTTGTCAGTGATGATCAAAAAGGGACAGGTTTAGGTCTTGCAATCGTTAGAAATATTTTAGAACTTCATGAAATGAGTTATGGAGTTTATAATTTACAAGGCGGTGTAGAGTTTATTTTAGATGGAAAAAATAAATGAAAACCCTTTCTTTTAAAAAGAGTTATAGAATCGTTAAAAAGTCTTCTTTTTTTCATAAATTAGTTCCATTTAATGAAAAAAAAGCATATAATAGTCATTGCTTAAAGGAGAGATAGTAATGAATATAATTTTAATGGGTCCACCAGGTGCTGGTAAAGGAACTCAAGCTGCTAAATTGGTGGAAAAATATGGTTTAAAACAAATTTCTACAGGTGACTTATTTAGAAAAGCAATTAAAGAAGAAACAAAATTTGGTGTTATTGCTAAATATTTTATTTCTTTTGGTTATTTAGTGCCAGATGATTTTACAATTCAAATGATTCAAGAATATTTAGAAGAAAATATTAACACTGAAGAATTTAAAAATGGTTTCATCTTAGATGGTTTCCCAAGAACAATCATTCAAGCTAGAAAATTAGCTGATATTTGTTCAATGTTCAATTTTAAAATTGATGCTGTAATCAACTTAGATATTCCTGAAGATGTATTAGTTAAACGTTTATCAGGAAGAAGAACTTGTGCTGATTGTGGTAAATCATATCATATCGTTTACAATCCACCTAAAAAAGAAGGTGTTTGTGACGCATGCGGTGGAGAATTAACACAACGTTCTGACGAAAGTGAAGAAGCAGTTCAAGTACGTATTGATACTTACAATAAACAAACAAAACCTTTAATTGATTACTACACAATGTTAGGTGAACTTACTAATGTTGACGGAAATCAATCAATGGATGAAGTTGCTGAAGAAATCTATAAAGTATTAGATAATTTAAAATAGAAGCTCACGCTTCTAATTTTTTTTCATAAAATGAAATAAGCTTTCTTGTATAGACCTCTATGTTATAATGAATATATCAAAAAATGGAGGATATAAAAATGAGTAAAAAACCCGTAAAAATTGTAACAATTGGTGGAGGAAGTAGTTATACACCAGAATTAATGGAAGGATTTATCAAAAGATATGATGAACTTCCAATCAAAGAAATTTGGCTTGTCGATATTGAAGATGGGAAAGAAAAACTAGAAATCGTTGGTAAAATGGCACAACGTATGTGGGATGCTTCTCCTTATGATGTTAAAGTTCATTTAACATTAGATCGTAGAGAAGCATTAAAAGATGCTGATTTCGTTACAACTCAATTTAGAGTTGGTTTATTAAATGCTCGTATTAAAGACGAAAGAATTCCATTTAGCTATGGTATGTTAGGTCAAGAAACAAATGGTGCTGGAGGTATGTTTAAAGCTTTAAGAACGATTCCAGTTATTTTATCAATCGTTGAAGATATGAAAGAATTATGCCCAGATGCTTGGCTTGTTAACTTTACAAATCCATCAGGAATGGTTACAGAAGCAGTTATGAGATTTGGTAAATGGGATAAAGTCATTGGTTTATGTAATGTTCCTGTTGGAGCAATGTTAGATGAACCAAAAACAATTGGTAAAACTTTAGATCAATTAACTTATAAATTTGCTGGATTAAACCATTTCCATTGGCATAAAGTATATGATGAAAATGGTAAAGAAGTGACTAAAGATATCATTGAAGCAATGTATGAAGGAAAAGATATGGGAATTCCTGCAAACATTCATGATATTCCATTCTTTAAAGAACAATTACTTCAAATGAATATGATCCCATGCGGATATCATAGATATTATTATCGTGAAGAAGAAATGTTGGCTCATGGTTTAGAAGAATATAATGATCCTAAGGTAGGAACTCGTGGACAACAAGTACAACAAACAGAACATGAGTTATTTGAATTATATAAAAATCCAGATTTAGATCATAAACCAGAACAATTAGCAAAACGTGGAGGAGCACATTATTCAGATGCGGCTTGTGAAACAATTGCTTCAATCTATGGAAATAAATTATCACATATCGTAGTAACAACTAAAAATAATGGATCTGTCCCAGACTTACCAGCTGACTGTGCAGTAGAAGTTTCATCTTATATTGGTTCAACAGGAGCAAGAGCTATTGCCTTTGGGTCATTACAACCAGCTCAAAGAGGATGGTTACAATGCATGAAAAACATGGAATTATGTGTTGAAGAGGCAGCTGTAACAGGAGATTATGGATTATTAATGCAAGCATTCATTTTAAATTCACAAACAGTATCAGGACAAAAAATGGTCAATGTTTTAAATGAATTATTGATTGCTCATGAAAAATATTTACCACAATTTGCAGATAAGATTGCCGAGTTAAAAGCATCAGGTGTTACCATCAAAGATGATGTTGCACGTGAATTAACTGAAAAAGGTTTATAAAAAAGGCGGAAGCCTTTTTTATTTTATGGTATGATGTTACAGGTGATTATTATGGAAGAATTTTCAAGAACTGAATTATTAATAAAAAAAGAAGGAATAGAAACTTTACAAAACAGTACGGTTGCTATTTTTGGTGTTGGTGGTGTGGGTGGTTTTGTCGTTGAAGCACTCGCACGTGCTGGTGTAGGGACACTTCATATCATTGATCATGATACGGTTTCTATTTCGAATCTTAACCGTCAAATTATTGCGACACATCAAACAATAGATCAAAAAAAAGTAGAAGTTATGAAGGAACGCATTTTATCGATCAATCCTCGTTGCAATGTTCAAACATATGATGATTTCTTTTTGCCTGAAACAATGAATCATTTTCCTTTTGATGAGTTTGATTATATTGTAGATGCTGTTGATACAGTAACAGCTAAAATTAAATTGGTAGAAATAGCACAAGAAAAAAAGATTAAAATTATTTCATCAATGGGGACAGGTAATAAGTTAGATCCAACAAAGTTGGAGGTAACTGATATTTATAAAACATCTATTTGTCCACTTGCTAGAGTTATGAGAAGGGAACTTAAGAAAAGAAAAATACCTGCTTTAAAAGTTGTTTATTCTACAGAAAAGCCCATTGAAACAGATGCACCTGTAGATCCTGAGACACATAAAAAAACACCTGGTAGTATTTCTTTTGTACCAAGTTGTGCAGGCTTGATCATTGCAAGTGTTGTTGTAAGAGACTTACTACATATAAAGTAGAAAGAAGGTGAAATTTATGAAAAAAGTAACTTTTGCGATTTTAGCACATGTTGATGCTGGAAAAACAACATTATCTGAAGCAATGCTTTTTCATGCAGGTGTTATTAAAAAAATGGGAAGAGTTGATAAAGAAGATTCTTTTTTAGATTATGATATACAAGAAAGAAAAAGAGGTATTACTATTTTTTCAAAAGAGATCTCATTTATGTATCGAGAAAGTCAAATGACTTTTTAGATACACCTGGGCATAATGATTTTAGTTGTGAAATGGAAAGAACGTTACAAGTGTTAGATTATGCTATTCTTGTTATTTCGGCTAAGGATGGTATACAAGCGCACACAAAAACAATTTGGAAATTATTGCAAACTTATCAAATTCCTACTTTTATTTTTGTTAATAAGATAGATAGTACGTACTCAACCAAAGAGCAATTATTACAAAATATTCAAAAAGAATTAAATGAAAATTGTTTTGCAATTGATGAAAACTTTTATGAAAACATTTCTTTATTAAATGATGAATTATTAGAAAAGTATCTTAATCAACAAATGAAACAAGAAGATATTCAAAAAGTTATTTCTTTAAGACAAATGTTTCCTGTATTCTTTGGTTCAGCATTAAAAGATGAAGGTGTAGAAGAATTTATGGAAGCTTTAGATTTATATACTTGTCAAAAAGAAGCTTTAGATATTTTAAGTGGGATTGTTTTTAAAAAGACATTTCATAAACAAAAACATTTAACGCATTTAAAAGTAACAGGCGGGACTTTGCATGTTAAAGATGTTATTAGTGAAAGTAAAGTAGATGAATTAAGAATTTATACAGGACAAGGCTATCAAAGTGTTCAGAGTGCTTCAACAGGTGATATAGTAGCTTGTTTGGGGTTAGATGAGTTACCTATTGGTTTTACATTTGGAAATCAAAAACAGACACAACAAAATATTTTAAAGCCTTTTATGTCTTATCAAATTTTACTTCCTGATGATATTGAAAAAAGTAAAGCTATTGAACAAATACTAAGTATTGGTAAAGAAGATCCAAGTTTACAATTTGAATATAATCAACAATTAGGAATTCTTTCAGTTAAAATTATGGGAGAAATTCAATTAGATACTTTACAAAATCTTATTTTGGAACGTTATGGATTTTTAATTCATTATGATGAAGGAAGAATTACTTATTTTAGAAACGATTTTGGATAAAGTTGAAGGAGTAGGTCATTTTGAACCCTTACGTCACTATGCTGAAGTGCATATCTTATTAGAACCTTTAGAAAGGGGCAAAGGACTTGTGTTTGAAAATCAATGTCAAAGAAATACTTTACCGCTTAATTTTCAAAATCTTGTTTTAACACATATGCAAGAAATTCAACATCTTGGTGTTCTTACAGGATCGCCTATTACAGATATGAAATTGACTCTTGTTACAGGAAAATCCCATTTAAAACATACTGAAGGCGGAGATTTTAGAGAAGCAACCTATCGAGCAATTCGACAAGGCTTAAAAAAGACAAAATCTCTTTTATTAGAACCTTATTATGAATTTGAGATGATTGTAGAAAATCATATTTCAAGTAAGATTATTTATGATTTAGATACATTTCATAGCGATTATCAAATAAGTTATGAACAGGATTTAACAATCATTAAAGGAAAAGCACCTGTTCGTTATTTAATGACGTATCAAAAGGATTTTCTTTCGCTTACAAAAGGTAATGGGAAGCTGTTCTATCAAATGGTTGGTTACTTTGAATGTCATGATCAAGAAAAAATTATTCAAGAAATTGACTATAATAGTGAAGAAGATGCTTTATTTCCTACAGGCTCTATCTTTTGTAAACAGGGTGCAGGATTTTATGTCCCTTATGATGAAGTAGAAAATTATATGCATTTACCTTATGTATATCAAAAAAATTAAACCACGTCCAGTTACAAAAAATTATAAAGTCGATGATAAAGAGTTAGAGGAAATATTTATTAGAACATATGGACCAATTAAAAGACGACTTTCTAAAGAAATGAATCGTAAAATAGAAAAACAGGTTGAAGAAAAAAAGACAATTTTACCAGAATGTTTATTAGTAGATGGATATAATATTATTTTTTCATGGGATGAATTAAATGAACTTGCTAAAACAAATTTAGACCATGCTAGACATCGTTTAATAGATATTTTGAATAATTATCAAGGTTATCGAAAATGTTTGCTGATTGTTGTTTTTGATGCTTATAAAATTAAAAAGAATATTGGCTCAATTGAAAAAAATGATAATATTTATGTTGTTTATACAAAAGAAGCGCAAACTGCAGATAACATACATATGAGAAAGTAACACATGATTTATCACAAAAATTATCGTGTTTATGTAGCTACTTCAGATGCTTTAGAACAAATTATTGTTTTCTTCTAGAGGGGCTATGCGTTATTTTCTGCAAAGAGAATTCGAATTTATTTGGTTAAAGAAACACATACTTCATGAAATTTGAAGAATTTTCAAGAAAAATAAACAAATGAAAAAATTATTTTATTAGAGGATTTAAAAAAAGAATTAGCAGTCAAATGACTGCTAATTTTGTATACATGATGTACATAGTAACTTTCATCATCAATGCCTAAAAATTGATAACCTTTTTCTTTATAATATTGGATGATAGATGGAAGAGCAGCTACAGTTGTATCTTTAGCATCTGTATCATGAGCTAAAAGGACAATATTTTTGATGTGTTTCACTTGTAGCTTGTTTAATGATTGTTGCAGTTGGGATATGATCGCCACTTGCATCTGTTGTATCACCATTCCAGTCATAATATTGATAACCTTGTTTAATGACTTCACGTGTTAATTGAGACATGATACCATGACAATAGTTTTTAGAAATACGATTAGAACTTCCTCCTGGAAAACGAATATAGTGGACTTGAATACCAATAAGTTGCTTAACCATTTGTTTTATTTTTTTAAGGTCCTTGAAATAAGCATCCTTAGAGGAATAAATATCTTGATATTCATGCAAATAACTATGCAAACCAATAGTATGTCCTTGTTTATAAGCTTCAATAATATATTGATTATATTCTTGATGACATCCTGTAACAAAAAAAGGTTGCTTTAGCATTGTATTTTTTTAATATTTTTAAAATGCGATCAGTATTTTGACTGGGACCATCATCAAACGTAAGATACACTATTTTTTTATTAGATTCTATATGTGTGCCAATTTCTATTTTTTTAACGACAGTTACTTTTCTTTTGAAAATTGTTTGGTTATTGGAAAGATCATTTGCTTTATAATAAATTGTGTAGTTTCCAATTTGATTGGGATTAAAATCATTGGTATCAATTGTTAAATTGTATTGATTAGAATTATCCTTAATAATAATTCCTTTTTTTAAATCATAAGATTTCCCTTTTTCAATTTTTAAAGATTCAGATTCTTTAATAGTTGGTTTTTTTCGTATCAATAACTTCTATTTTCAAATGATATGTTTTTCCTTTAAAAAAATAAGTCACTGTATAATGTCCTAAAGTTTGATTGTTTAAATCATTTGCACTATAAGTGACGTCATTAATAGAACCATTTTTAACTTTTTTAATATATTTTTTATAATAAAATGGACTATTGATTTCAATTGTTGGATGATCAATAAATATAATCTTTCTTTGAAAATAAAAGTAACCCAGTATACTCATTATTCCTATTAAACAACATAATAAAAGATGTCTTTTCATGGCTTCCCCTCATATCAAAGATATGTAAATAATTATAAATGTTGAACTAAAATTTTTGAAATTTCTTCAAAAATAATTTGATCTTCTTTAGAAAATCTACTAAATGATGTAGAATCTAAATCTAATACACCATATAATTGATTTCCTTTTATAAGTGGAATTACAATTTCACTGTTGCTTTCGCTATCGCAGGCAATATGTCCTGCAAATTGATGAACATTTTCTACAATAACAGTTTTTCGAGTAGATGCTGCTTTACCACAAACTCCTTTATCTAGAGGAATGTTAGTACAAGCAATTTTACCTTGGAATGGTCCTAAAATAAGTTCAGTGTTTTTAAATAAATAAAATCCTACCCAAGAGATATCTTGAAAATTTTTGCATAATAAAAGCAGATGTATTGGCTAGAATTGAAATTTTTTTCATTGTTGCATTCAATTAAACCAATGTATTGTTTTAATAATAAATCATTCATATTTTTACCTCACTTTATGGTATAGTATAAAATAAAGAAAGGAGTAAGGTCAAGGTGTTTGATATTTTAAAAGCAAAAGAGAGTTTTATGAATTATGTGCGTCAATTTGATTTAACGAATGATAAAATTCATTTAAAACTTGTTCATACATTGGAAGTCGTACGTACAACTGAATATCTATGCCTCTATGAAAATATTACAGGTGTTGAAAGAGACTTAGCCTATTTAATTGCTTTATTGCATGATATAGGACGTTTTGAACAAATAAAACGTTTTAATAGCTTTGATGATCGAAATATTGATCATGCTAAATTAGGGGTGCAGGTTTTATTTAAAGAGGGGATGATTAGAAATTTTATTGATGATGATCAATATGATGAAATTATCGAAAAGGCGATTGCTTATCATTCTTTATACAAAATACCAAATAATTTAGAACCCTCTTTATTAAAACAAGTTCTTCTTATTAGAGATAGTGATAAATTAGATAATTTTCGAGTAAAAAATATAGAATCAATACAAACTTTGTTTAGTATTTCAGATGCTGACTTTTATAGTCAAAGAGTTTCTCAAAATATTTTGAAAGATATTGAAAATCATACTTTGATTTTAAAAGAAAATAGGCACAATGAAGTAGATATGTGGGTTTCTTATATGGCTTTCGTATTTGACTTAAATTTTAAATCAAGTTATTTGTTTATCAGAGAGAATGATTATATACATAGAAATATGGAACGTTTACATTTTACAGGAGATTTAAAAGAAGATATGTTATTTGTTGAAAAAACATGTCAAAGTTATGTTGAAGAAAAATGTATGTAAATAAAAAGGACATTTGTCCTTTTTATTTGTGTTTATTTCGTTTTCTTTGTAAGAATAAATAAGTATAATCAAATAATTCAAAATTTAATAAATAAATGACTTTTGAAAAAGTAACTAAAAACATTAAAGTAATGGCACCAATATAATCAATATTTCCTAATCCTAAAAATTGATGACCAACAATTAAAGAAATATATAAAACAATTTGCATTATATGGATTACAAAGCTACGATAATGACTTAAGGGTGAATAAATATGTCTTAAACCACTATAATAACACCAACTTGTAAGTAAAACACAAATTGTTGAAAGCATTTCTTTTTCTAAACCTAAGACACGACCACCATTAACGATAATTGTTGAGCAAATAGCAATCATAAAGGCAAAAGGGAAGGCGTTTTTAAAGACTGTTTTTAAAAAATCACCAGACACTCTTTTGAAATTTGGTTCATAGGTCAAAAAGAAAGTCGGGATGCCTACACAACAAGCAGAAATAACAGTTAGTTGGATAGGTTTAAATGGATAACCATGTCCAAATAAGATCATTCCAATTGATAAAACAACTGAAAAGATTGTTTTAATTAAATACATTGATGCAGAAGCAGTAATATTATTAATGACACGTCTTCCTTCATTAACGATATGTGGCATGGCATTAAAGTTATTTTTTAATAAAACAATATGTGAAGCGCTTTTAGCTGCATCACTTCCTGAAGCCATAGCAATTGAACAATCTGCTGCTTTTAAAGCTAATACATCATTAACACCATCACCTGTCATTGCAACCGTATGGTTATTTTCTTGAAGAGCATTGACCATCAATTGTTTTTGTTTTGGAGAAACACGTCCAAAAATAGTATATTTTTCAATGGCCTCTTTTATTTGTTCATCCGATAAAGAAGAAACATCTATGTAATGTTCATAATTTAAAAGATGACAACGTCTAGCAATTGCTGAAACAGTAACAGGATCATCTCCAGAAATAATTTTAATATCAACATCTTGTCTTTAAAATAATCTAATGTTGTTTTAGCGTCTTGACGAATAACATCAGATAAAATTAAAATTCCAATACATTTTAAATTTTTTATTAAAGTATTATCATTAATAATTATTGGAGTATATCCAATACACAAAACACGAAAACCTTGAGAGGTATAAGTTTTAATTTTCTTTTCAATCTTAGAATCTAGATTTTCAAAAATAAATTGACTTGCTCCTAAATAAACGGTTCCAAATTCATTAAAAGAAACAGCACTGTATTTTCTTTGCGATGAAAAAGGAATAACAAAGAAAGGCTGATAATTTTTTTCTTTAGAGAAGTATTGATGAAGTGCTATAGATGTCATATTGCCATCTTCTAAACAATAATTCATATTTTTGATAATTTGATCAATATTAAAATGATCATCAAAACAAATAACATCATCAACTTTAAGCTTACCTTCAGTAAGCGTTCCTGTTTTATCTAAACAAATAGTATCCACACGAGCAAGAGTTTCAATGCAAAATAGATTTTGGACAAGAGTATTTTTTTTAGCAAGTCTTAGAACACTTAAAGATAGAGCGATTGTTGTAAGTAATACAAGTCCAGATGGAATCATTCCTAAAACAGCAGCTACAACTGAAACAACTGCATCACTAAATGGATAATGACCAATAAAATATTCTTTAAAAAAGAGTAAAATTGATAAAGGAATGATAATAACTGAGATAATTTTTAAAATTTGGTCAATCGATTTTGATAGCTCTGATTTTTTGCCTTCAAATTCTTTTGCTTGAGCGGTAAGCTTATGAATATAACTTTCTTTTCCTACATGAATTACTTTACAAATTGCACGTCCTGATGTAACAAAACTTCCTGAAAGGAGTGAATCACCATTGACTTTTAAAATAGCATCGCTTTCACCTGTAAGAAGTGATTCATTTGCTTCTATATGACCTTCTAAAAGTTCACAATCAACAGGTATTTGCATTCCTGTATTTAAAATGATGAGATCATCTTGAACAATTTCATCAACATTGATTTTAGATAATTGATTATCTCTTAAAACATCAATTTGTTGTTTTGTTAAAATACTTAACTGATCTAATGTCCTTTTTGCTTTTATTTCTTGATAACTTCCTGTTAAAGTATTAAAAAAGATAACAGAGATAAAAAGGGTATTACGATAAGATCCAACAAAAACAAGACATGCAAATAGTAGAATATTAATTAAATTGAAAAATGTAAAAATATTATTAAAAATAATATCTTTATATGTTTTTGTTGTTTTACTTTCCACAAAATGAGTTTTCCCAAGTTGTTGCCTTTTTAAAACGTCTTCTTGAGATAGACCTGAGAATTCTCTATCAAATATTTTCATAACTATCACCTTGTATTCTATTTTAGAATACTTTTTGTCATTTGACAATCTTTAACAAAATAAGACAAGTAAATAATTGTATACAATTATACAAATTTGTGGTATGATATTCCTAACACTATGATAAGGGGGCTTAAATATGAGTGAATTTATTGATTATGTATTTCAAAGAAGTACATCATTAAATAAAATTGACAATTCTTTATATTCTAAATACAACGTAAAAAATGGTTTAAGAAATGAAGATGGAACAGGTGTTCTTGTTGGACTTACAAGAATATCAGATGTCGTGGGATATAAAAAAGAAAATGGTAAAAAAATTGATACAGAAGGGGAACTTTATTATAGGGGTGTTAAAGTTTCTGATTTTATAAAGGGACATGATCCAAAAAATCGTTTTCTTTTTGAAGAAGTTTGTTTTTTAATTCTTTTTGGATATTTACCTAATAAAGATGAATTAGATGCATTTAAAAAAGAATTAGCTTCAAGATATGATTTACCTTTGAATTATTTACAAGCACGTATACTAGGATTTCCAATGCAAAATATGATGAATAAACTTCAACAAGAAGTTTTAATGCTTTACACATATGATGAAAACCCTGATGATATTTCACCAGAAGCAACGCTAAATAAAGGCTTGGATTTAATTGCTAAGATTCCAGAAATTGTTTGTTATGCTTATCGTACTAAAGTACATTATTTTGATAGTGATAGTTTGTTTATTCATCCAGTAAATACTGAATATTCAATTGCTGAAAATATCCTCCAAATGTTAAGAATAGATCGTTCTTTTACAAAAATAGAAGCGAGTGTTCTAGATATGTGTTTAGTTTTACATGCTGATCATGGTGGAGGGAACAACTCGACTTTTACAAATGTTGTTATGTCTTCAACAGGAACAGACATATATTCTTGTTTTGCAGGAGCTATTGGTTCATTAAAAGGTCCTAAGCATGGAGGTGCTAACTTAGCGGTTGCTAAACAAATGGAACTTGTTATTGATAAAGTAGGACTTAATGCAACGGATGAACAATTAAAACAGGTCATTAAGGATATTTTAGATAAGAAGTTTAATGATCAATCAGGTCTTATTTATGGAATTGGACATGCAGTCTATACATTGAGCGATCCACGTTGTCAAATTCTTTCTAAACAATGTAAACAATTAGCTATCGAAAAAAATCGTTTGAAAGAATATGAACTATACCATCGTTTTGAAGAACTTGCGGTTGCTGAAATTAAAGCAAGAAAGGGAATAAACGTATGTGCCAATATTGATTTTTATAGTGGTCTCGTTTATGACATGCTAGGGCTTTCTAAAGATCTTTATACTTTGATGTTTGTTATTGGACGTTCTGTTGGATGGGTTGCACATAATATTGAAAACAAACTTTATTCAGGAAAAATTATTCGTCCAGCAGGAAAATACGTTGGTGAAAAAAAAGAATATATTAAAATGGAAAATCGTTAAAAGCATTGATAATACAATGCTTTTTTGCTTTTAAGCAAAGAAAAAGCTTGTCAGTTAATGACAAGCTTTAAAATTGTTATTCTTCAATAACTTTGATCCAACCTTCAGGTGCTTCAATTGTACCCATTTGAATACCTGTTAAAGTTTCATAAAGTTTTTTAAGAACAGGTCCGATTTCATCCATTCCACTTGGGAAACAAATTTCTTTACCATGATCATTGATTTTACCTACTGGTGAGATAACAGCAGCAGTACCGCAAAGACCACATTCAGTGAAATCTTTTACTTCATCAAAATAAACTTCTCTTTCTTCAACTTCTAATCCTAAGTATTCTTTAGCAACATACATTAAAGAACGGCGAGTGATAGAAGGTAAGATACTGTTTGATTTTGGAGTAACGATTTTATTATCTTTTGTTACGAAAATGAAGTTTGCTCCACCAGTTTCTTCTACTTTAGTTCTAGTAGCTGCATCTAAGTACATGTTTTCATCGAATCCTTGATTATGTGCATCAACGATTGCATGTAAACTCATTGCGTAGTTTAAACCAGCTTTGATATGTCCTGTACCATGAGGTGCAGCACGATCGAAGTCTGATACACGAATTGTAATAGGTTTAACTCCTCCTTTGAAGTAAGGCCCTACAGGAGTTACGAATACTCTAAATTGATATTCGTTAGCTGGTTTAACACCAATAACTGGGTTACTACCGAACATATATGGACGAATATATAAAGTAGCTCCTGACCCATAAGGTGGTACATAATCAATATTAGCTTTAACAACTTTTTCAATGGCTTCTACCCATTTATCTTCAGGGTAAACTGGCATTTCTAATCGTTTGCAAGAGTCAGCCATACGACTTGCATTTAAATCAGGTCTAAAGCAAACAACTTTCCCATCTTTTGTTCTATAAGCTTTTAACCCTTCAAAACACGTTTGTGCATATTGTAAAACACCTGCACATTCGCTAATAACAACTTTGTCATCAGCAGTAAGCACGCCTTCATCCCAAGCTCCATCTTTATAATTTGATACGAATCTTGCTTCTGTTGGCATATATCCAAAACCGATATTTGACCAATCAATATCTTTTTTTGACATTTTTAATACTTCCTTTCCTATATATATCTTTAGGCAAATTCTACGCCTCATCAGATGAAGTGTCAATAATAATTTATAACTTATTTTAATAAGAAATTATTAATTGTATTTTATTTATTAATAATATTGAATTGCAAATTTTCTAAAATTGAAATTGCTTTTGCCTGCATTGTTAAATCATTGCTAGAAATACCTTTTACATCAATAAAGATAGGTGTTTCAGGTAGAGCGCTTTTAACAATTACAGCATTAGATAAAACACAAATATTAGAAACAACACCTGCTAGAGTAACATTTTTGTAGTTTTTATCTTTTAAGTAATTTCCTAATTCAAGAGAACCAAAAGTTGTTTTTTCAATACAAATATCATGTTCTTTTTTAGCAGTATTTACCTTGCCATATAGTTTCCAACCATCACTATTTTTAATGCAATGTTCAATTGGCAAATTCTTCCCTTCTTGAGTTTCTAAATAATTATTTTGATGTGTATCGAAAGTAAAAATAACATCATCTTTATTTTGATGATATTGATCAATTAAAGAAGCAAGATACTCATCCAAATATTCAGCTTCTTTAAATCCCAAACTACCATTTACAAAATCTTTTTGATAGTCTACTACAATCAGTAATTTTTCATAAAATTTCTCCAATCATTTTTATTTAATCTTATCATATATATTGACTTTGTAAATAAATATCATATAATATTCATATGAACATATATTCATATGAAAGGAGAAAAAATGGATAAAATCGTTAATAATGAAATTGTTGAACAAGTAAAGAAAGCAATGCCCGAAGAAGAATCTTTATATGATGTTGCTGAATTATTCAAAGTGTTTGGTGATTCAACAAGAATACGCATTATTTGTGCATTATTTGATCATGAGATGTGTGTTTATGATTTAGCTGCTTGTTTAGATATGACGCAGTCAGCTATTTCTCATCAACTTAGAATTTTAAAAGCCAATAAATTAGTTAAAAATAGAAGAGATGGTAAAATGATGTATTATTCGTTAGATGATGAGCATGTAAAACTAATTTTTGAGGCTGGTTATAGTCATATCATGGAGGATAAATAATATGAAATATAAATATAAGGTTAATGGCCTTGATTGTGCTAATTGCACACAAAAATTAGAAGATGCTTTAAATAAAAAAGAAGAGATTAATGATTGTGTAATTTCTTTTGCAACAGGCATGATGACTTTTGAAAGTAATCAAGAAATTAATGATAATGAGCTGCTTTGTTTTATGCAATCCATTGAAGATGAAGTAACAATTGATAACCTCTCTACAAACAAAACACATCATCACGATGAATGTGGATGCGGACACCATCATGAACATGAACATCATCACGATGAATGTGGACACCATCATGAACATGAACATCATCACGATGAATGTGGATGTGGGCAACATCATGAACATGTGGAAGATCATCGTGAATTGGCTAATTCAATCAAATTTAATATAGTTGGTTTGGATTGTGCAAACTGTGCAAGTAAAGTAGAAGCTGAGATAAAAAAACAATCTTACATTGAAGATGCAGTTGTTAATTTTTCTACTCAAAAGTTAATGGTTAAAGTAAAAAACGATGATTCTTTAATGGAAAAGTTACAAGCTGTTGTTGACTCTGTTGAAGAAGGAGTTGTTTTATCAAAGGAAGATAATCAAAAAAATATAGTAAACCAAAATTATTTGATTTAAAAGAAAATATGGAATTGGTTGAAGGTGTTATTATTTTTATAGGGGCACATTTTTTGCAGGTGGTTTTGCTACTTTCTTATATTTGTTTGCTTATTTATTAATTGGTTATAAAGTCATTTTAAAAGCAATTAAAAATATTGGTAGAAAAGACTTTTTGGATGAAAATTTCTTGATGTGTTTAGCAACTTTTGGAGCGATTGCTTTAGGTGATTACAGTGAAGCAATTGCGGTTATGCTATTTTATGCTATTGGTGAAATTTTCCAAGGATATGCTGTTAATAAGACAAGATCATCTATTTCTTCTTTAATGGATATTAAAAGTGAATATGCTACAATTGTAAAAGATGATCAAATGATTCAAGTAACTCCTGAAGAAGTACAAGTAGGAGATACAATTGTTGTTAAAGTTGGAGAAAAAGTACCGTTGGATGGTAAAGTTAT
>ENA-OQET01000543-OQET01000543.1-human-gut-metagenome-genome-assembly--contig:-NODE-543-length-19758-cov-3.297641_pt1 | contig 19758 bp, 19 predicted proteins | sample MGYA00242800_ERZ504645 | MGnify/ENA primary metagenome ERZ504645 (study PRJEB26092, sample SAMD00036308) | human gut metagenome | host: Homo sapiens | study: EMG produced TPA metagenomics assembly of... | reverse complement strand
CTCCCACGCCAAAAGCAGCATCCCGGCGCTGGAAGCCGCCCTCGAGGCCCTGCGGCCCGGCGGGGTGCTCAGCGCCATCCTGTACAGCGGAAAGGTCATCGGCTCCGACGAAAAGACCGAGATCCTCCAGTGGATGCGCTCCCGGCCCCTGAAACAGTGCACCGCCCTTGTCTGCGGCTTTGCCAATTGGGCCGATACCGCCCCCTTGCCCTGCTTCCTCCTGAAAAAATAACAAAAACTCTTGCATCTAGGTGGAATTGCTGGTAGAATATAAGTTGTGTGTAATTTTGGAGGGCGGGTCCTGTTCTGTACAACCTCTCAGTCTCGCATCCGCTCGACAGCTCCCCTGGTAGGGGAGCCCTTGGCATTGCGTAAAGCTTTCCCGTTTTGCCAAGGCCTCTCCTACTAGGAGAGGTGGCATTGCGAAGCAATGACGGAGAGGTTGTACAAAGACGAAGCCTGCCCAAGAGCAAGAAACTATGGGAGCTTCCGATGTAAGTGCATCTTTGTTTTGACAAATATCCCCCCATCAATTCAGGAGAAATCAATATATGACAAATCGTGAAGAGATCGAGCGCCGCCGGACGTTTGCGATCATCAGCCACCCCGATGCCGGCAAAACGACCCTGACCGAAAAGCTGCTGCTGTACGGTGGAGCCATCAATCAGGCCGGTTCCGTCAAGGGCAAGCAGAGCGCCAAGCACGCTGTGTCCGACTGGATGGACATCGAGAAGCAGCGCGGTATTTCTGTCACTTCCTCTGTCCTGCAGTTCAACTATGCAGGCAAGTGCGTGAACATTCTGGATACCCCGGGCCATCAGGACTTCTCGGAGGATACCTACCGTACCCTGATGGCAGCGGACTCCGCTGTCATGGTCATCGATGCGGCAAAGGGCGTTGAGGCCCAGACCATCAAGCTGTTCAAGGTCTGCACCCTGCGCCACATCCCCATCTTCACCTTCATCAACAAGATGGACCGCGAAGCCCGCGATCCCTTTGAGCTGATGGAGAACATCGAGGAGATCCTGGGCATCAAGACCTACCCCATGAACTGGCCCATCGGCTGCGGCAAGGAGTTCAAGGGCGTGTTCGACCGCAATACCCGCAAGGTGCTGGCTTTCTCCAGCGACGGCCGGGCCAACGGCGTGAAGAAGGTCAACGAGACCGAGGCCGAACTGGGCGATGCCGCACTGGACGAGATGCTGACCCCCTACCTGCACCAGCAGCTGGTGGACGAGATCGAGCTGCTGGACGGCGCTGCCGAGGAATTTGACCTCGACAAGGTGCTGCGCGGTGAGCTGAGCCCTGTGTTCTTTGGCTCTGCTCTGACCAACTTCGGCGTGGAGCCCTTCCTGGAAAACTTCCTGCGGCTCACCCCCACCCCGCTGGCCCGTGTGGACAGCCTGACCGGCGAGCCGGTGGACCCCTGCCGCGACGAGTTCTCGGCCTTCATCTTCAAGATCCAGGCCAACATGAACAAGGCCCACCGTGACCGCATCGCCTTTATGCGCATCTGCTCCGGCAAGTTCGAGCGCGGCATGGAGGCTTACCACGTGCAGGAGGGCAAGAACATCAAGCTTGCCACCGGAACCCAGCTGATGGCGCAGGATCGCGCCATCGTGGATGAGGCCTACGCGGGCGATATCATCGGCCTGTTTGACCCGGGCATCTTCTCCATCGGCGACACCCTGTGCACCGGCAAAAAGAAGGTCGAGTTTGCGGGCATCCCCACTTTCTCACCGGAGCATTTTGCCCGCATCGAGCAGAAGGACACCATGAAGCGCAAGCAGTTCGTGAAGGGTATGGAGCAGATCGCCCAGGAGGGTGCCATCCAGATCTTCCGCGAAGTCGGCGGCGGCATGGAGGAGGTCGTGGTCGGCGTGGTCGGTGTGCTGCAGCTGGAAGTGCTGGAGTACCGCCTGAATACCGAGTACAACGTGGAGATCCGGATGCAGCAGCTGCCGTTCGAGCAGCTGCGCTGGGTCAAAAACGATCCGGATACCTATACCCTGCGGGATCTGGACCTGACCAGCGATACCAAGGCTGTGGAGGATATGAAGGGCAACCGTCTGCTGCTGTTCACCTCTGATTGGGCCGTCCGCTGGGCCGAGACCCACAACGACACGCTGGAATTGAGCGAGTTCGGCAATATCTGATTGGAAAAAAGAGAGCTGCTGTGCGGAGCTGACTCGCACCGCAGTTTTCTTTTTATAAAAAGCAAAAATACAACAAAAGATGCCAGCCTCTGTATGAATGGTTCCCATTGCGGGGGAACACTGCTGGCATGGAGGGAAACGTATATGGAAAACCTGAACATTGGCCGCAGCGGCATCGAAGTACCTTTTCTGGGCATGGGCACCTGGGCCATCGGCGGCGGCAGCTGGTGGGGCGACAACGATGATGCCCTTTCGGTCAAAGCCATCCAGACTGCTGTGGAGCAGGGCATCCGGTGGATCGACACCGCGGCCCATCTACGGCCTGTACCACAGCGAGACCGTGGTGGGCGAGGCCCTGAAGCACATCGACCGGGACAAGGTGGTGCTCTCCACCAAATGCGGCCTGGAGTGGCGGCACGAAACGCCGGTGCTCCACAAGGTCGTGGACGGCACTGCCGTCTACCGGGACCTCTCGGCGCAGAGCATCATCGAGGACGTGGAGGACAGCCTGCGCCGCCTGGGCACCGACCACCTGGATGTGCTGTACACCCACTGGCAGAGCCCGGACCTCGGCCTCTATCCGCTGGAGGAGACCGTGGAGGCCATGATGAAGCTGAAGGAGCAGGGCAAGATCCGCGCCATTGGTGCGTCCAACGTGACGGCGGATCTCATCCGGGGCTACTGCCGGTACGGCCAGCTGGATGTCATTCAGGAAAAGTACAGCCTGCTGACCCGCCGCATCGAAAAGCAGCTCCTGCCCACCTGCAGGGAGCTGGGTGTTTCGGTGCAGGCCTACTCCCCGCTGGAGCAGGGGCTGCTCACCGGCAAGGTCACCATGGAGACCACCTTCCCCGAGGGCAGCACCCGGAACAGCAATCTCTGCTTCCAGCCCGCCCGCCGGAAGCAGGCGCTGGACCTGCTGGCCAAGTGGGACGACCTGACCGGGAAATACGACTGCACCATGGCCCAGCTGGTCATTGCCCTGACGGCCCGGATGATCCCCGGCCTGCATGTGCTGTGCGGTGCCCGCACCCCGGAGCAGGTGCTGGACAATGCCGGTGCACTGAATATCAAACTGGATGGCGCGGATGCCGTCCGCATGAAGTGGGACGTGGATGCCATTTCCTGAGCCGGTGCTTCAGAACAAAAGCAGATAACCAAAAAAGGGACGATGCCGTAAAAGCATCGTCCCTTTTTGGTTATCTGTGCTCCTTCAGCTGGCAGAGGAAGTCATCGGCTTCGATGGCCTCCGGGGTGAAGGAATTGTTCTTCCACCAGCTGACCAGCGCGGTGGCAATGGTCAGGCCGGTGGAGACCAGCTGCTCCAGCTCTGCCGATTCAATGGGCAGGACACGGTGGCCGGTGGCGCTGAGCACCTGATTGGTCAGCGCCAGTGCCAGCGCCGCCGTGCGGGCCAGCGTGGCGGGAGAGATCTTGCATTTCTTCATGGGGAACTCCTTTCTTTATAAGATGGTACGGTCGAGCCCGCCCGGTGGAGCAGGGCGGGATAATGCCTTTTCGGTGCGGCTCAGGTCCACGGGGCCGGAGATGCCGGGCACCCTGCCCCTGCTGGTGTACTGCCACATTCCGTGCCTGCGGGCCGGGCGTTTGCCCGGTAGTCCGCCAGCCAGAGGTCGAAGGGGGCCAGCGTGTCCATGTGCAGGGCGGTATCTGCAAAATGGGTGTAGGTGTATACCATGGCGTACAGGCCCCAGTGCTCCAGCTGCCGTGCCGCCCCGGCAACAAGGGCGAGAGCGCGTCCGGTGTCAGGGCACGCAGACGGGCATCCTCCACGTCGATGGCAGCGGGCAGCTGAAGCCGCTTTCCCCTGAGGGCATCGTGCAGGAGGGCCAGTTCAGCATCCCGCTGTGGGGCGGTAACGGCACAGCTGTAATAGTAGACCCCCACCGGGATGCCCAGCCGGGTGCAGGCAGAGTAGTTTGTTTCAAACATGGGGTCGATGTAGGGCGTGCCGCTCCTGCTGCCCAGTGCGCGCAGCATCACGCCGTGGACCCTGCCGCTGACTTTTACGGTATCCCAGTCTATGCGGCCCTGCCAGCGGGAGACATCCAGCACTGTGAACATCAGGTGGCCTCCAGCAGGGTTTTGAGGGCGGCGGGAGTAACGGTGTCCACCACCAGACTGCCATCGCTGCGGATGGACAGCACCCGCAGGAGGGCACCAGCCTGCGGGGCCACCGGGGCAGGCAGCGCGCCTACGTCCTGCGCGTCCAGCACCACCGCGCCGCCCTTGCCGTTGACACTGAGCAGGGTGCCGTCCTCGGGCGCAAAGGATTCGGCGCGCAGGGCGGCGCTCTCGGCGCGGGAAGCTGAGGTCGCGGCACGGCTGCCATTCAGTGCGGCCCGCTCGGCAGCGTCGGCAGCGGCCTGCGCCTGCCGGGCGGCATTGGCCTCACTGGCGGCACTGTTCTGGGCCGCCTGCACCGCCGCATCGGCCTGCCCCGATACCTGGGCGATGAACTGTTCGTACACCGAGGGGCTGGGCTCCTCCTCGGTGCCGTCGGTGGGCAGGATGTCGTAGACATCGTACCGGCCCGGGCGGGTGTAAGCGGTATAGCCGCTGCCATCGGTGGCGGCCAGCATCCATTGCCCGGCGGGCCAGCCGGTGAAGCTGCGGCCCACGGGCGCGCTGTGGGCTGCATCCAGCACAAGGGGTGCGGCAAGGGTGCCGTCGCTGTGGCGGATGTGCAGGGTGACGCTGCACCCGGCCCATTCCGCAGGCAGCTGGAACACCAGCCGGTCCACGCCCTCGGCGTTCTGTGCGCCCAGGTGCAGCCGGGCGGGCTGGGCTGTGAATTCGGTGCCGCCCAGCGTGCGGGGAGTGATCTTGATCTGCATAAAAACCTTCCTTTCTTTGTTTTGACCCCATTGTACCGGTTTGCGGCAGGGCGCGGAAGTGTGGTCTTTTTTTATGGCGTTTTTTGCCTTTCGGCATTTTGCTGGAAGCCGGTTTTTGACAGAAACTGCGGAGAAACTCCCCGTTATTTCCGGCAGGAAAACAGCGGGGAATTGTGCCGCAAAATGTCGGATTACGCATGATTGATGCGCCGGAATGTGCAAAAGAACCCGGCGAATTTCTCTCCGGGAAACAGACTTGAAATGTTGAAAAAATTATGAACGGATACGACCAATTTTTTGGGAAAATTTCAGAAGGAAACGCCCGAAATCAATTCTGAATCAGGGAAAACAATGTGCAGATTGCACAAAAAACTATGTGAAGCAATTGTCAAACCGAAGCGCACGGATTTGACAAATGGGCCGTTGTCTGCTAAAATAGTGCCCGCTCAACGGATCATACACACGTTGGAGCGTCTAAATTTTATTTCTCAGGAAGTAAAACGCCGTATAAAAAGACGGCCCTTTGCAGGGGGAAATGCCCTGCGCTATGCGGGCAAAGGAAGAGCCCGCCGCATTCCAAAATGATGAAAAGAGAGGAGTTGTCTCGTATCGCTTCCGTCAAATTTCAAAAAGCATTGTCTGACCGCGCTCGTGCGGTCACACCCCGTGTGCTGGCGTTCTGCGTCATGGCGGTGAGCCTTGTGTTCACTTTGGCCGTGACCGCCGCGAATCTGCGGCTGACCTACGTCACCGACTCCGATGGTGCGCGTCAGCTGGTGGTCAGCAGTGAGACTGACCCTGCCCGCGTCATGAGCCTTTCCGGCATTGAGGCCGAAGAGGGCGACCACGTTTACTACACCGCGTTCAGCGGCAATCTTGCCACCCTGAACATTGAGCGGGCCTTCACCGTGAACATCCAGGCCGACGGCCAGGAGTACCCGGTGAAGATGGCCTTTGGCACCGTTGCCGAGGCGCTGGAGCGCGCCGGCATCACCCTGGAGGCAGATGACTACACCGAGCCTGCGCTGGATCAGCTGGTCACTGTGGGCAGTGAGCATCACGGTGCCACCGGGTGGACTACCAGGACAAGGTGGAGACCCAGACCATCCCCCTACGACACCCCAGTATGTCTACACCAGCCTGTACTTCCGCAACACCGGCCGGGCCACCACCTGCAGCATGGCGCGGAGGGTCAGCAGACCGTGACCACCCGCGAGAAGTATGTGGACGGCGAGCTGGAAAACAGCATGGTAGTGGATGTGACCACCACGGTGGAACCCACCTGACCATGTCATCAAGACCTATGGTGCCGGTGCGCCCGTTTCTCCCCTGACCGGGCGGACGGCACCACCAACGCCCCCGCCTCGTACAGCCAGGTCCTCACCGGCAAGGCCACGGGCTATTATTCCCGCACGGGCAAGGGCTCGTCGGGCCTGGGCCTGGGCTACGGCACCGTTGCCGTTGACCCCAGCGTCATCCCCTATGGCACGCTGCTGTACATCACTTCCACGGACGGCAGCTTTGTTTACGGTTATGCCGTTGCCACCGACACCGGTATCGCGGTGCAGAAGGGCCAGATCCTGGTGGACCTGTTCTATGAGACCTACGCAGAGTCGGTCATCAACGGAGCCATTCAGGTCAACGTTTACGTTGTAGGCTGAACCGCATAGCACACGGAAAAATTTGAAAAAGCACCCGCTTCAGTTTCCTGGATTTGCAGGAAAAATGAGGCGGGTCTTTCTTTTTGCCCTATATTCTGTAAAGTTTGCCGAGAATTCTTGTGTAAAATTAGATAAGTTGACCACAATGGAAAAATATTGACGAAAAGATTATGGTAGATTTTGACGGAAAGCCCTTGAAAATCGGACAAAATTCTTTAATATAAGAGAGTACAAAGGTATAGGCTCACTGCGGCCTGTACGGGGAGGAGCTGTTTATGAGACCGACGGAAGAAAAGATCCAGAAAGATCCCTCGGATCTGCCGATTTATCTGTTCAAGCAGGGCAACAACTGCGAAGCATACCGTTACTTTGGTGCACACCTTGAGACCCGCGCCGGAGAGTCCGGTGTGGTGTTCCGTGTTTGGGCACCCCATGCAACCGCCATCAGTGTGGTGGGCGATTTCAACAGCTGGAAGCCGGGCAGCCACCCGATGCGCAAAGTGGATGGGGATTCTGTCTGGGAGCTGTTCATCCCCGGCGTAAAGGAATACGATGTCTACAAGTACTGTGTGACCACCCGGGGCGGCGACCTGATCTACAAGGCCGACCCCTATGCGTTCCACGCGGAGACCCGGCCCTCCAACGGCAGCAAGGTCTACGATATCACCGGCTTTGCCTGGCACGATGATGCCTGGCAGACTGCTCAGAAAAAGGCGGACGTGATCAATGGCCCGATGAACATCTACGAGATGCACGCGGGCAGCTGGAAGCTGAAGGACGAGAAGGTTCCCTATAACTATTCCGAGCTGGCCGACGAGCTGATCCCCTATATCCGGGAGATGGGCTACACCCATGTGGAGCTGCTGCCCGTGATGGAGTATCCCTTTGACGGCAGCTGGGGCTACCAGGTCACGGGCTATTTTGCCCCCACCAGCCGCTACGGCACCCCCAAGGACTTCATGGCCTTTGTGGACAAGATGCATGAGGCCGGCATCGGTGTCATCATGGATTGGGTGCCCGCCCACTTCCCGAAGGATGGCTTCGGCCTGTACAACTTTGATGGAGAGGCCTGCTACGAGGACCCCAACCCCAAGCGCGGCGAGCATAAAGAATGGGGCACCATGGTGTTCGACTTCGGCCGCAGCGAGGTGCAGAGCTTCCTGATCTCCAGCGCCCTGTACTGGCTGGAGCAGTATCACATCGATGGTCTGCGCGTGGATGCCGTGGCCTCCATGCTGTATCTGGATTACAACCGCAAGCAGGGCGAATGGGAGCCCAATAAGAATGGCGGCAAGGAGAACCTGGAAGCAGTGGCTTTCCTGCGCAAGCTGAACGATACGGTTCTGGGCCGCCACCCCCACAAGTGCATGATCGCGGAGGAGTCCACCGCATGGCCCATGGTCACCAAACCGGCCAGCGACGGCGGCCTGGGCTTCAACTTCAAGTGGAACATGGGCTGGATGAACGACATGCTCAGCTACATGAAGACCGACCCGCTCTTCCGCGCGGGCAACCACAACAAGGTCACCTTCAGCTTCTTCTATGCCTTCAGCGAAAACTTTGTGCTGCCCATCAGCCACGATGAAGTGGTGCACGGCAAGGGCAGCCTGATCAACAAGATGCCGGGCGAGTACGATGCTAAGTTTGCCAACCTGCGCACCTTCTTCGGCTACATGATGGCCCACCCCGGCAAGAAGCTGCTGTTCATGGGGCAGGAGTTTGGCCAGTTCACGGAGTGGAACGAGGAAAAGCAGCTGGATTGGATGCTGCTGGACTACGACAAGCACACCGAGCTGCAGAACTACGTCAAGACCTTGAACGCCTTCTATAAAGAGCACCCCGCCTTCTGGCAGATCGATTACAGCTGGGAGGGCTTCCAGTGGATCGTGCCCGATGACTCCAAGCAGAGCGTGGTCGCCTTCCTGCGCAAGGACGCAAACGGCAAGCAGATCCTGGTGGTCTGCAACTTCAACCCCGTCCTGCGCGAGGGCTATACCCTGGGCGCACCCGTGGCAGGTACATACAAGGAAGTGCTGAACAGCGATGACGAGGCCTTCGGCGGTTCCGGCGCGGTCCATAACAAGTCCGTGCGCACCCACAAGAAGCCCCTGCATGGCTTTGAGCAGAGCATTACCATCACCCTGCCGCCCATGAGCACCCTGTATTTTGAGGTGCCCACCAAGCGCACCCGCAAGGCAGCAGATCCGGCCAAGACGGCCCAGACCGTGAAAAAGACCGCTGCCAAAAAGACAGCCGCCAAGACCACGAAGACCGCCAAGGCTGAGCCTGCCGTGAAGGAGGAAAAGCCCAAAAAGACCTCCACCCGCAAGGCAAAGGCAGAAGCGGAACCTGCACCGGAAAAGGCTCCGGCCAAGCGCGGCCGGAAGCCCAAGGCAGAAGCCGCTGCCGCACCCGAAGCAGCACCCGCCAAGCGGGGCCGCAAACCCAAAGCCGAGCCCGCTGAAGCTGCCCCCGCGGCAGCCGAAAAGCCTGCCCGCAAGCCCCGCGCCAAAAAGGCCGCCAAGACCGAGGAGTGACCGGGGCGCATCCGCACAACACAGTCAAACCATTTCCAAATCCAATAAATCCGGAAATGTGTAAAAGGGGAGAATAAAGCTATGGCAAAAGAAATTGTGGCAATGATCCTTGCCGGCGGACGTGGCTCGCGCTTGTACGCGCTGACACAGAAAACGGCAAAACCTGCAGTGGGGTTCGGCGGCAAATACCGCATCGTGGACTTCCCGCTGTCCAACTGCGTCAACTCCAACATTGATACTGTGGGCATCGCGACCCAGTATCAGCCCCAGAAGCTGAATGAGTACATCGGCAACGGCCAGCCTTGGGATCTGGACCGCCTGTACGGCGGCGTGCACACCCTGCCCCCCTACGAGCAGGCAAAGGGCACCGACTGGTACAAGGGCACTGCAAACGCCATCTACCAGAACATCAGCTTCATCGACAGCTATGATCCCGAGTACGTCATCATCCTGTCCGGTGACCAGATCTGCAAGCAGGACTACGCCGACTTCCTGCGCTTCCACAAGGAAAAGGGCGCGGAGTTCTCCGTGGCTGTCATGGAGGTCGATTGGAAGGAAGCTTCCCGCTTTGGCCTGATGGTGGCAGACGAGAACGATAAGATCACCGAGTTCCAGGAGAAGCCCCCGGTTCCCAAGTCCAACCTGGCTTCCATGGGCATCTACATCTTCAACTGGGATGTGCTGAAGAAGTACCTGGAAGAGGACGAGGCTGATCCCAACTCCAAGAACGACTTTGGCATGAACATCATCCCCGCTCTGCTGCGGGATGGCCGCAAGATGTATGCTTACCACTTCAACGGCTACTGGCGTGACGTGGGCACCATCGACAGCCTGTGGGAAGCCAACATGGAAGTGCTGGACCCCGAAAACTCCGGCATTGATATCTTCGACAAGAAGTGGAAGATCTACAGCCGCAACCCCGTGCTGCCCGCCCAGAAGATCGGCCCCCGCGCCGTGGTGCAGGATTCCCTCATCACCGAGGGCTGCCAGATCTATGGCCGCGTCCAGCACTCTGTCCTGAGCGCAGGCGTTACCGTGGAAGAGGGCGCTACCGTTGAGGATGCTGTCCTGATGGATGGCGTTGTGGTCAAGGCAGGTGCTGTGGTCAAGCGCTGCATCCTGGCTGAGGACGTTGTGGTGGGTGCCGGTGCCAAGATCGGCGGCGAGGGCCCCATTGCACATGTGGGTACCGGCCTTACAGTTGGCGCAGGCGCTACCGTAAAAGAGGGTGCCAAAGTATTTGATTCCGTCAAGGAGGGCGAGGAAGTATGCTGAGCCAGAACAACAATGCGTTGGGCATCATTTTCCCCAACAGCTATGATAACACCGTACCGGAGCTTGTGGCTGAGCGCACCATGGCTTCGATCCCCTTTGCAGGCCGTTACCGCATGGTGGACTTTATGCTGTCCAGCATGGCAAACTGCGGCATCTCCAATGTCTCCATCGTGGTGCGCAAGAACTACCACTCCCTGATGGATCATCTGGGCACCGGCCGCGAGTGGGATATGGCCCGCCGTCACGGCGGCCTGAACATCGTGCCTCCCTTTGCAGAAAAGGGCGTGCGCATTTATTCCGGCCGTGTGGAGGCTCTGGGCTCCATCCTGAGCTACCTGGAGAACCAGAAGGAGAAGTACGTTGTGATGAGCGATGCCAACATCGCCATCAACTACGATTTCAACGCCCTGCTGGCTGCCCATCAGGCAAGCGGCGCGGATGTGACCGTCGCCTACCAGAAGACCGAGATCCCCGAGGGCCGCAAGAACGACAACTACACCCTGACTGTGGATGCCGATGGCCGTGTGACCGAGCTGCTGTTCAACGATTACCGCTCCGGTGTCCAGAACCTGGACCTGAACATCTACGTTCTGGAGCGCGAGACCCTGATCAAGCTGGTCAAGGATGCGACCTCCCGCGGCCTGATCTACTTTGAGCGTGACATTCTGGCCCACAACGTCAACATCCTGAACATCCGTGCTCTGGAGTACACCGGCTATGTGGCCCATGTCTGCGACATGAAGAGCTACTTTGATGAGAATCTCAAGCTCATCGATGAGAAGAACCTGAACGCTCTGTTCCCCAAAGAGAGCCCCGTTTACACCAAGATCCGTGACGACAACCCCGTGCGCTATGTCAACGGCTCTTCCGTCAGCAATTCCCTGCTGGCCGATGGTTGTGTCATTGAGGGCACCGTGGAGAACTGCGTGCTGTTCCGCGGTGTTCGCGTCAAGAAGGGTGCTGTGGTCAGAAACTGTGTCCTGATGCAGGATACCGTTGTGGAACCAGGCGCTCAGCTGGACTGCGTTGTCACCGACAAGAACGTGCGTGTGACTGCCGAGAAGAAGCTCTCCGGTACCGAGAGCTTCCCGGTCTATGTTCAGAAGAACCACACCGTCTGAGCCTGACACATTGAAACTTTCACAGGGGCGGCTCCCCTCCCCGGTAGCCCCTCTCAAAGAGGGGCGGGGGCCTTTGCGCCCCCGCCCGCTCTTTGCGTATCCGCCCTTTTTTCTGGAAAGGAGAAATACTATGAAGATCCTGTATGCCGCTTCGGAAGCGACCCCCTTTGCCAAGTCCGGCGGTCTGGCCGATGTGGCAGGCTCCCTGCCCAAGGCTCTGGTCAAGGACGGCGTGGATGCCCGCGTCATCATGCCGCTGTACGGCGACCTGAAAATGCGCGACAAGCTGGAGTATGTCACCAACTACTCGGTGCCCGTGGGCTGGCGCAGCCAGTACTGTGGCCTGTTCAAGGCTGAGGTCAACGGCGTGACCTACTACTTCCTGGACAACGAGTATTACTTCAAGCGCCGCGGCCTGTACGGCTTCTACGATGACGGCGAGCGCTTCGCCTTCTTCTCCCGCGCTGTGCTGGAGACTCTGTTCTACATCGACTTCACCCCCGATATCATCAACTGCAACGACTGGCAGACTGCACTGGTTCCCGTTTACCTGAACCTGTACTACCGCCATCTGGATAAGTTCAACCGGATCAAGACCATCTTCACCATCCACAACATCGCATATCAGGGCAAGTACGGCACCGATATCCTGGAGGATACCTGCGGCATCGGCCACCGTGACCAGCACATTGTGGAATACGATGGCTGCGCCAACTTTATGAAGGGTGCCTTTGAGACGGCAGATAAGATCACCACCGTCAGCCCCACCTACGCACAGGAGATCCTGGACCCCTGGTTCAGCTACGGTCTGGATGCCCTGCTGCGGGAAAAGCAGTATAAGCTCTGCGGTATTCTGAACGGCATCGATATGGAGGCCAACAACCCCGCCACCGACCCCAAGATCCCCTTCAACTACGATGTCACCAACTTTGAAGAGGGCAAGGCAAAGTGCAAGGAGGCCCTGCAGAACAAGTTTGGCCTGCACAAGGACGGCAGCCCCGTCTTTGCCATGGTCAGCCGCATGGTCGGCATGAAGGGCTTTGACCTGGTGCAGAGCGTTGCCGACGGTCTGGTGGACCGCGGCATCGAGCTGGTCATTCTGGGCAGCGGCGAGAACCAGTACGAGACCTTCTTCTCTGACCTGTGCGCCCGTCATCCGGGCCGCGTGGGCACCTACATCGGCTTTGAGCCCGCCCTGTCTCAGGAGATCTACGCCGGTGCAGACGTGTTCATCATGCCTTCCAAGAGCGAGCCCTGCGGCCTGGCACAGATGGTGGCCTGCCGCTACGGCACGCCTCCCATTGTCCGCGAGACCGGCGGCCTGCGGGATTCCATCCATGACTGCACGCTGGGCGAGGGCAATGGCTTTACCTTTGCCGGTTACAGCGCCCATGAGCTGTACGATGCCTGCTGCCGTGCACAGGATCGCTACTATAACAAAGAGGACTGGCACAACCTCGTCAAGCACGATATGGAATGCGATTTCAGCTGGGACCTCTCCGCCAAGAGCTACGAGGGCCTGTATAACGAGACCGCAAACCTCTGGTAAATCATTTTCAAAAGTCTGCCTTTTGCCGCCCGGTTCGCAGGAGCCGGGCGGCTTTTTTGCGGACTTCTACACAAATTTTACAAGGATCATCCGCAAAAAGCAGCAAGGCACCTTTGCACTTCCGACAGGACTGTGCTACAATGAAAAACATTAGCAGCTTTTTCCTGTTTTTGAAGAAATGGCAGAATGGATGAGGAGAACGATATGAACTGGAAACGTGTCATCAGCGGCGTGCTGGCAGCAGCGATGCTGTTCGCTCTGCCGGTGCAGCTTCTGGTGTCGGCAGAAGGCACGGAGGCGGTCGGGCAGGCCGATGGCTGGGAGGAACTGACCACTCTGGAACCTCTTGACGAATGCAACGCTTTCTTTTACAGCAAGGACGACCAGACGTTTGAGAAGATCACCCACCCGGAAAAGGATGTCAAAACCGCAGACGGTATCGTGGACTATCTGGGAGACAGCGCGGTGGCGGTGGTGACTGACCCGGAGGATGCTGCCTACAACGCCGGTGACCGGGGTCAGAACTACGCATGGTCGGCGGTCGGCTACGGCGACTGGCTGTATGTGGGCACCTGCTACGCCGCCATCGGCAACACCCTCTCCCTGATGAAGAGCAGTCTGGGCGACGAATACGATGACAAGGTGCTTGCCGCCACCTTTGATGCCCTTTACAACGGCACCTTCTTTCTGACCGAGGAGGATGGCGGCCGGCCCAAGGGCGTGCTGGTGAAGATCAACACCAAGACCGGCGAGACCAAGCTGTTGATGTCCGGTTCCTACAACGGTTACACACCCCTGTTCCGCAACGCATTGGAGTATCACGGCAAGCTGTACTTCTGCGGCAGTGTGGGCGGCGGCGGCATCGGCTTTCTGCCCAGCATCTGGCAGGTAGACCCCGCCACCGATGTGTGCAAGCCGGTGTATATCGGCCTGAACAGCGTGCAGGATTATGCCGCAGCCTACCAGCAGGGCATCTCCGTGGGCATCCGCGGGATGTGTGTCTACAAGGATCAGCTGGTCATCAGCAACGTGACCATGGATGCCGCCACCGGCAAGAGCAGCGCCGCCCTGCTGATCTCCTCCGACCCGGAAAAGGGCTTTACCCAGATCGCGGATTCCGACAGCCTGTTCAACTACCCCGCCTATACTACGCCGACAGCATCTACGGCGGCAGCATCTGGGATATGGCTGAGTTCAACGGCCGCCTGTATGTTTCCATCTGCACCGGCACCGAGGACAATATGCCGGACGACAACACCATGCAGTCTTTTGCACTGGTGCGGGGGGACCAGAATGCGGACGGCACCTTCACATGGACACCCGTGGCAGGCGATCAGGAAAAGGACGGTGCCCGCTACACCTTCGGCATCGACCCGGAGCGCACCCGCTCCGGTGCGGCGAACCTGATCGTGTACAACGACCACCTCTATATTGGTGAGTACAACGATGAGGAGATCGCGCTGGAGCGCATCCTTTTCGCCAAGACCGGCAAGAACGCCAACGGTCAGTTTGGCGGCGGACTGGACTGCCGATTCATCAACGCCAATCTGGAGCAGTCGGTGAACCTGTACCGCATGGACAGGGACGAGAACATGGAGCTTGTGGTGGGCAATGCCACCAAGATGTTCCCCTCCGGCAGCCTTTCTGGTTTAAAGTCCGGCTTTGGGCGCAGCGAGAACCAGTACATCTGGCGGATGCAGGTGTACGATGGCAAGCTGTATGTGGGCACCTTTGACACCAGCAGTATGCTGGAGTGCATTGGTCAGTTCGTCAACGGCAACCTGCTGACGCGCACCCCCGCGCAGTGGAAGACCCAGTGGGACTACCTCAAGACCCTGATGAAGGCACTGCAGGAGACGGATCCCGACGGCAACGGGAATCCCGACACGCTGGCCCAGACCATCAAGTTTTCCTACAAATTCGTGTTCAAGAACATCACGATCGGCAACATCGCCAGTGCCATCCGGCTGCTCAACTACCTGCGCAAGGCAGAACAGGGCTTTGACCTGTATGTTTCGGAGGACGGCGTGAACTTCCAGACCATCACCGTGGACGGTTTTGGAGACCCCTATAACCATGGTCTGCGGGCTTGCGCCACGACCACGGCTGTGCCTTGGCACTGCCAATCCCTTCTACGGCACGCAGGTGTGGATCAAGCGCAAGGACAGCTGACCCCCGCACTTCCAGGATAACCGCCGCCCGGCTCTCAAATGAGCTGGGCGGTTTTTTGTGTTTTGCACAAGAAATCCATCATATTTTTGGGTATTGATGCTGCCGGAGACGGACATACTCCACCGTGGACGTACAATTATGGCGTTAGTGTGAACGAACTATGAAGTTTTACCAAAATCGGTGGAAATTGATTGAAAAGTTCAGTGAATTGAATTATACTATCCATATGAGCTTCTTAACCGGAGCGAAACCATTGCGAAAGGGTGCGGCGGGCTGCTGTTTCGGGCCTGCGCACAGAGGGAGGGCGACACCGCATGAAGGGCTGGTACAAGGCGCTGGAAGATCTTGTCTGGCTGACCCAGCTGGGCCTGAATATGCTGCTGCCGCTGGTCATGTGCCTGGGCGGTGCCTGGTGGGCGGTGAACAGCTGGAGCTGGCCGGAATGGGTGTTCCTGCCGGCCATCCTGCTGGGCCTTGCCTCCGGGGCGCAGAACTTCTGGTATTTTGCCAAGGAGCACCTGGACCGCGCCAAAAAGGAAAAACCGAAGCGGGTGGGGTTCAACTCACATCAGTAAACATCACAGGAGGTTCCCCTTTATGAAACTACAGCCGGAATCCAAAAAGGAGCTGACGCGCATCGCCTGCGGTACGGCCATCTGTACCGCTGCCCTGTGGGTGGCCTTTGCGGCGCTGCACCTGGTTGGCTGGGTGAAATTTGATTACACTGTCGTTCTGGGCAGTCTCATCGGCGCGGCCGTGGCCATCGGCAACTTTGCGGGCATCTGCATCGTGTGTCAGAAGGTCATCGACGAGCAGGATGAGAAGCGGCGCAAAGCCACATTACAAGCTTCCTACAACGTCAGAATGCTTTTGCAGGCGGTGTGGATCATCGTGTCCATCGGGGCACCCTGCTTCCAGCCCTTTGCCAGCGTTCTGCCCTTGCTGTTCCCGCGTGTTACGATCTACTACCTGCAAATAACCGGCAAGTACAAGCCCCTTGCACCGGCCGGGCCCTCGGTGGATGTCTCTGTGGAGGACGACCCCGAACCCGCCCCGGAGCCGGAGGCTGAACCCCGTGACGAAGGGGGTGAAACGTAACAAATGGAACTGAACGGCGCAAAGATCCTGTATACCATCCATACCGATATCCCCCTGCTGGGCGATCTCAAGATCACCCAGACCCTAGTCACTACCTGGATCGTCATGGCGCTGCTTTCGGGCCTGGCCATCTGGCTGGGCAGCAACCTCAAGCTGGAAAATGTCTCAAAGCGGCAGGCCGCGGCCGAGTTCATTGTGGAGCGGCTGGATCAGTTCGTGCACGACAACATGGGGTATCACTTTGACAAGTATATCCCCCTGATCGGCTCGATCTTCGCTCTGAGCATCGGCTGCAACCTCATCAGTGTCATTGGCCTGTGGAGCCCCACAGCCGACCTGAACACCGAGGCCGCGTGGGCCATTGTGGTGTTTGTGCTGATCATGTACTACAAGATCAAGACCAACGGCATCCTTTCCTATCTGAAGGGCCTGCTGGACCCGATCTTCATCATGGCACCCATCAATGTGCTGTCGGAGATCTCGACCCCCGTCAGCATGGCGTTCCGTCACTTTGGCAACATCCTGTCCGGTACTGTCATTTCCACACTGCTGTACTGGGCGCTGGCAAGCCTGAGCCATGTCATCTTCGGCTGGCTGCCCGGCTTCCTGAGCCAGATCCAGCTGTTCCAGATCGGCATCCCGGCCTTTACGGGCCTGTATTTCGACTGGTTCGGCGGCTGCATTCAGGCGTTCATCTTCTGTACCCTGACCGCAATTTTCATCAAACGTGCTGCCGGTGAGGACTAAGCCCTCACAACGGCATCTCCCAAAACAAAAACTTTTTTGGAGGACAAAACTTATGACTGACTTTCAGTACCTTGCTCGTGGTATCGCCCTGGCAGGCTGCGGCATCGGCGCAGGCTGCGCACTGATCGCAGGTATCGGCCCCGGTATCGGCGAAGGCAACGCTGCCGCCGCTGCCTGTGAGGCCGTGGGCCGCCAGCCTGAGTGCAAGAGCGACGTGACCAGCACCCTGATCCTGGGCGTTGCACTTTCCGAGACCACCGGTATTTACGGCTTTGTTACCGGCCTGCTGCTGATCTTCCTGGCACCCGGCATGTTTATGAAGTTCCTGGCATAAGCGGAACCTTTTACAAAAGAACGAAAGGAGACGCTTATGGAACTGTACCAGGCGTTGATCACGCTGGACGGCTGGACCTTTCTGGCCCAGATCTGCAACCTGATGATCCAGCTGCTCATCTTCAAAAAGTTCCTGCTGAATCCGGTCAAAAAGGTGATCGCCGAGCGCAAGGCAAAAGCCGACAGCCAGATCGCAGATGCGCAGAAGCTGCGCACGGAGGCTGAGGCCATGAAGGCGGAGTACGAGCAGAACCTGCAGAATGCCCGCGCCGAGGCCAACCAGATCGTTGCCCGTGCCCAGAAAACGGCCACCGCCCGCAGTGAAGAGATCGTGGGCGAGGCCCGTGCACAGGCCGCTGCCCTGAAGCAGAAGGCGGAGGCTGACATTGCGCAGGAGCGCAAGAAGGCCGTGAACGAGGCAAAGGACGAGATCGGCGGCATGGCCATGGAGATCGCCTCCAAGGTGGTCGAGCGTGAGATCAAGGAAGCCGACCACAAGGACCTGATCGACGAATTTATCAAAAACGTGGGTGAAGCATCATGACCGAGACAGCAAGGATGTACGGCGGAAGCCTGTATGACCTGGCAGCGGAGGAAGGGCTGGAGACCCGCATTCTGGGCGAGCTGGACGAGGCCGTGGCGCTTTTTAAGGCAAGCCCGGAGTATCTGCACCTGCTCAGCACCCCCAGCATCCCCAAAAAGGAGCGCTGCGGCCTGCTGGACGAAGCGCTGCGGGATCGGGTCCACCTCTATGTGCTGAACTTTTTGAAGATCCTGTGCGAGAAGGGCACCCTGCGGGAGCTGCCCGGCTGCGCCCGGGCCTACCGGGTGCGCTACAATCAGGCACACGGTATTCTGGAAGCAGCGGCAACCACTGCAGTGGCAATGACAGAGCAGCAGGTGAAGAGCCTGCACGAAAAGCTGGAAAAGCTCACCGGCAAGACCATCGATCTGAAAACAAAGGTCGATCCGGCTGTGCTGGGCGGCATCCGGCTGGATATCGAGGGCACCGAGCTGGACGGCACGGTTCAGAACCGTCTGGCGGCGCTGCGCAGGGATATCGCGTCCGTGACACTGTGATCCATCGAATTTCCACCCGAAAGATTTTAAGAATTGAGTGGTGAATACAAGACAATGCAACTGAAACCTGAAGAGATCTCCAAGATCATCCGTGCCCAGATCAAGCACTACGAGAATGTCATCGAGCAGAGCGAAGTCGGCACGGTCATCATGGTAGGCGACGGCATCGCCCGGGCCAGCGGCCTGGAAAAGTGCATGGCAGGTGAGCTGCTTCAGTTTGACAACGGCGAATACGGTATGGCCCAGAACCTGGAGGAAAACACGGTCTCCATCGTTCTGCTGGGCTCCGATGTCGGCATCAAAGAAGGCAGCACCGTCAAGCGCACCGGCAAGGTCGTTTCCGTGCCCGTGGGCGAGGCAATGATCGGCCGCGTGGTCAACGCGCTGGGCCAGCCCATTGACGGCGCAGGCCCCAATTGAGACCACCGAGTTCCGGGCCATCGAGAGCCCGGCCCCCTGGCATTATCGACCGCCAGCCGGTCAAGGAACCCCTGCAGACCGGCATCAAGGCCATCGACTCCATGATCCCCATCGGCCGCGGCCAGCGTGAGCTGATCATCGGCGACCGCCAGACCGGCAAGACTACCATTGCATCGGATACCATCATCAACCAGAAGGGCAAGGATGTCATCTGCATCTATGTCGCCATCGGCCAGAAGCGCTCCACCGTGGCAAACCTGGTGCAGAGCCTGACCGAGGCCGGTGCCATGAGCTACACCATCGTGGTGTCCGCCACGGCCTCCGAGCTGTGCCCCCCTGCAGTATATCGGCCCCCTACTCCGGCTGTGCCATGGGCGAATATTTCATGCACCAGGGCAAGCATGTCCTCATCATCTATGATGACCTTTCCAAGCACGCGGTGGCCTACCGCGCCCTCTCGCTGCTGATCCGCCGTCCCCCGGGACGTGAGGCTTACCCCGGCGATGTTTTCTACCTGCACTCCCGTCTGCTGGAGCGCGCGGCCAAGCTCTCCAATGAGCTGGGCGGCGGCAGCCTGACGGCTCTGCCCATCATCGAGACCCAGGCGGGTGACGTTTCGGCCTACATCCCCACCAACGTCATCTCCATCACCGATGGTCAGATCTTCCTGGAAACGGAGCTGTTCCACTCGGGCGTTATGCCCGCTGTCAACCCCGGCATCTCGGTGTCCCGTGTTGGCGGCAACGCCCAG
>ENA-OQET01000542-OQET01000542.1-human-gut-metagenome-genome-assembly--contig:-NODE-542-length-19763-cov-3.095793_pt1 | contig 19763 bp, 20 predicted proteins | sample MGYA00242800_ERZ504645 | MGnify/ENA primary metagenome ERZ504645 (study PRJEB26092, sample SAMD00036308) | human gut metagenome | host: Homo sapiens | study: EMG produced TPA metagenomics assembly of... | reverse complement strand
AAAGTTTTTCCTTTCCGATAACCGTATTAAGATATTCCGTCTCCTCACCGGTACGGCCGTCATTCCAGAGAATCGCCGGACGGATCACATTGTCATCTTTATCCAGAGTTACAAGACCATGCATCTGGCCGCCAAAACCGATTCCTGCTACTTCTTTACGGTCAATTCCTTCTGTAAGCTCTTTGATTCCTTCCATGCTCTGAGTAAACCAATCCTCCGGATTCTGCTCAGACCAGCCCGGATGCGGGAAAAACAGCGGATATTCTTTTGATACAATGTTGCAGATCTTTCCGGATCCTTCCATAAGAAGAAGCTTTACAGCGGAAGTTCCAAGATCAATGCCAATATAATACATAATAATTTTTCCTCCTGTAAATACAGAAACCGCGGCTCTCAGTTCGCAGCGTCTGCACGCCTGAGAGCTCGCGGTTTCTGAATCGTACTTGATTTAGCAGGATCAGTCCGCATCTGCGGATGATCTTATCTGCCCGTTTTAATTATCTCCAAGGATTCTCTGTCGGATATCTCACGCCTGCCGGCTGATTGTAACCGATCTCTTCAACCGGTACACCAATGTATTTGAACACCTCGAAGAGAGCTTTTCCGTGATGTCCGAATGCTACAGCACCGTGATGCGGGAATCCTCCCTCGATCAGCACGTGACGGTAGAAACGTCCCATCTCCGGAATTGCAAATACACCGATAGCACCGAAGGAACGTGTTGCAACCGGAAGAACCTCGCCGTGTGCGATATATGCACGAAGCTTGTTGTCCGCTGTACTCTGCAGACGATAGAAGGTGATATCTCCAGGCTTGATATCTCCCTCAAGAGTTCCGTTTGTAACCTCGATCGGAAGGGATCTTGCCATGATCATCTGATATTTCATCTCACAGAAGGACAGCTTGCTGGATGCTGTGTTTCCACAATGAAATCCCATAAAGGTATCCTGAAGTGTATAGTTGAATTTTCCTTCGATAGATTCTTTGTACATATCCTTCGGAACGGAGTTATTAATATCAAGAAGTGTAACGATATCATCACTTACTACCTGTCCGATAAACTCACTTAATGTACCATAGATATCAACCTCACAGGATACCGGAATGCCCTGTGCTGTCAGACGACTGTTTACATAACATGGAACGAATCCGAACTGTGTCTGGAATGCCGGCCAGCATTTTCCTGTCAGTGTTACATATTTACGATATCCTTTGTGATCTCTTACCCAGTCCTTCAGAGTCAGCTCGTACTGTGCAAGCTTCGGAAGGATCTCAGGTTTCTTGTTTCCCGCACCAAGCTCTTCTTCCATCTCTTTTACGAGCGCCGGGATCCTTTCATCACCTTCATGCTTGTTGAATGCCTCGAAAAGATCCAGCTCTGAGTTCTCCTCGATCTCAACGCCAAGGTTGTAAGCTGTTTGATCGGTGCGTTACATGCCAGGAAGTTGGTCGGACGCGGTCCGAAGCTGATGATCTTCAGGTTGCTCAATCCCTCGATCGCTCTTGCGATAGGAAGGAATTCATGGATCTATCCGCGCAGTCCTCTGCATCACCTACCGGATACTCCGGAATATAGGCTTTTACATTACGAAGCTGCAGGTTGTAGCTTGCATTCAGCATACCGCAGTAAGCATCTCCACGTCCCTGGCAGAGATTATCCTGTGTTTCCTCAGCTGCTGCGATAAACATCTTCGGTCCCTCGAAATGCTTTGCAAGAAGGGTCTCAGAAATCTCCGGTCCGAAGTTTCCAAGATATACACAGAGTGCGTTACAGCCTGCTTTTTTGATATCCTCCAGAGCCTGGACCATATGGATCTCACTCTCTACGATACAGACCGGACACTCGTAGATATCCTTTGCATCGTATTTCTTTGTGTAAGCGTCTACAAGAGCTTTTCTCCTGTTTACGGAAAGGCTTTCCGGAAAACAATCTCTGCTGACTGCAACGATTCCGATCTTAACTTCTGGCATGTTGTTCATAATCTTCATTCTCCTTTTTATATCCGGCAGATTTTCCACCGGTGATATTATTGTTCGTTTGTAACTATTCACTTCACCCAAAATCAGTCAAGTGTGATATTTTCACCCTTCAATCCGTTGAATGCGCCTTCGATCTTCGCATCCTCATGAGCGATAAGCCATTTATTTCTGGCTGTCATCAGACCGTCCTCTCCGTCCCCTGACATCGGAAAATCAATCTCTGTGTTGGTTTCTCTCGGAAGAACAACTACACACTGAAATCCACTCTCATTCACATGACACGGTGCATAGTGGAGCGTTGTGGCATAAACCTCGATCCCAGTTCCTGCCGGTACCAGAAATGCCTCCACCTTTGAGGTATCGTATGTAAGATCCTCTTCTATATCCTGCTGATGTCCGATAAGCAGTACAAGATCTGTCACTGCTACATTGATCTCGGAATTCCGATGATATTCCAGGGCATTCAGCTTTTTATTGTGACCATTGCAATATCCGATCTGGACAGGTAATCCACCAAACGCTCTGTTTTTCAGCTCTTTTTCCACATCGAGAGCTTCCAGCTCCTCTGCTGACGGAACATATACCACATCCTCCGGAACCGGTGTATGCTTCATCTCCTTCAGAAGCGGACCGAAATTGTATCCCTCCAGAACCTTTCCGTATCTGCGGAAAGCCGGATCTGTTACTTTCTGAATTTTCACGATTTAACCCTCCTTACAAAATTACTGTTTCACAGCTTCTCTGTATCTTCGTTTTGAACTGAAAAAAGCATACCACATCATGGTATGCTTTTCGCCGCTTTTCTTGACTCATTCATAGCACTTTTTTGACATTTTTATGATTCTGACGCTCCACTCTTCCCGGCAGGATCCCGTAACGCTTTACAAATTCCCTGGAAAAAGCCCTGCTGCTTGCAAACCCGTTGTCAAGTGCGATAGAGCTGATGGTATGATCTGTATGCAAAAGCTCCTTATAGGCGTATGCCATGCGGATATCCTGTAAATATGTCTTAAAATTGACCTTCGCATATTTCCGGAACATTCTTGACAGATATGCATCGGAATATCCGAACATGGCTGCAAGTCCGGAAAGCCTGAGATCCTCCTTGTAATGCTCCCGCATATAAGTGGTTATTTTTGACAAAGCATCCAATCTGCGGCTGATCTTCAGCGCATTCTCCTCCACCTCTGTTTCCCTGTATGCGGAAACCATAAGATAAAGGACTTCATAGAACACTGCCCTGATACGGAATTCGTACCCCGTTTCCCCGGATACGTACACCCGGTACATCTCCCGGATCAGAGAAACCATCCGCCTGTCTGTTTCCTCAGACTCTTCGTTTCTGCTCCGAAAACGGATGAACCTCTGAGCGGTAAAATAATCCGAAAACTGCTTCAGCGGGATCTGCAGTACGATGGTCTCATTACGTACTGGCGCCTGAATAGAATGTACTTCATTGGAATTAATGATCAGAAACTCCCCTGCCTTCAGAGGATACTCGTTCTCATCGATATAAAAATAAAGGCTCCCCTCCATCACCGCAAAGATCTCGATCGAAGTATGCCAGTGTTTTTCCCGTACATAATTTCCGTTTCTTCCTTCAAAAAGAAAAAGCTTAAAAGGAAATCCTTCATTGGGAATGATCAATTCATGCTGAAACTCCATGCTCCTTCTCCCTTTCCTGCTGTCCGGTCTGGACCCGGCGCATCATACTTCCATAAAAAGCCGCCAGGATCTGCTGAAATAACGTTCCGATCATAACCGGAAATAATGTTTCCGCCGGAAAATACGCTCCCGCGATCACCGCACCGGCGCTGATGTTCCGCATTCCGGAACCATAGATCATGGAAACCGTTGCCTCTTTGTTCTGTCTTGTAAGAATGGCAATGATCCAGCCGATGGCATATCCCCCTGCTGCCAGGACCAGGATCGCTGCTGCTACCTCCAGCCGTTCTCCGTTAAGATGCTTCATATAAGGAGAAACCTTGGAAGAATTGGAGGTTACCACAAAGATCAGGCACATTTTTGAAAAAGGTGCCAGCTTTTTCGGCCAGGTCTCCATAACCTTTCCATGGCTGACTTCATTAAGACACATGGCAAGGACTGCCGGCAGAGCGATCATGAAAACCAGCTCCTTCATCATTCCCACAGTATCCATTTTTACGCTGGAGCCCACCAGGAGCTTCAATACTGCCGGGATCAGAAAGGGAGCCAGGATCGTATCGATCACAACCAGTGAAAGTGACAACGGACTGTTTCCATTATAAATGGACACCCACATCAGACTGATCACCGCTGCAGGTACGGAAAATTCCAGCACCATTCCTGTGATATAATTCATATTGCCCGGGAACAGAAGATGTCCCAGACCGCAGGCGGCCACCGGTCCCAGCACATGAAGGATCAGCAGCATCAGGATCAGCGGAAGCGGCCGCTTAAACACATCTGCTACATCACGGAACCTGGATTTCAACGCACCGATAAAGGTCATAAATGCAAAAGCATACGTCACATAGGGCACGCCATGCTTCGCAATATCCGGAAACAGTACCCCCGTAAGCAGACAGGCCGGCGTCACAAAAGCCATCCATTTCTCTATAAAGCTGTTAAATTTTTCCAGCATATCACACCTCTTGTTTATCTTTTTTTACAGTTTATCACAAAAAACAGCGGTGCAAGAAAAAAATCCCCTGTTTTATAGCCGATTCCGGACAAATATGATATGATAGTACCCATCCAAAGCAACCTGAAACCAGGGCGGACTACAGATATCCGCCAAAATGATCATTTTTTATGATCTGGAAAACGAGGCAAAATGATTTCTTTAATTATACCATGCTTCAATGAGGAAGAATCCCTTCCGCTTTTTACCCGGAAGCCACTTCTGTCCTCAGGCAAATGAACTGTGATTATGAACTGATCTTTGTGAATGACGGTTCCAGAGACAGAACCCTTGAGATTTTAAAAGAGCTTTCCGAAAAGGATCCTCATGTGATCTATCTTTCCTTTTCCAGAAACTTCGGAAAGGAAGCTGCCATGTATGCAGGCTTCTGCAATGCCGGCGGCGATTATGTAGCAGTAATGGACGCTGATCTTCAGGATCCGCCATCCCTTCTCCCGGAAATGCTGGAGAAGCTGGAATCCGGAGAATATGACAGCGTTGCCACCAGACGTGTCAGCCGTGACGGAGAGCCACCTATCCGGAGCTTTTTTGCCCGGAAATTTTATCAGCTGATCAATAAGATCTCGGATGCAGATATTGTGGACGGCGCCAGAGACTTCCGTCTGATGAAGCGCAGTATGGTGGATGCCATCGTCTCCATGAGTGAGTACAACCGCTTCTCCAAGGGAATCTTCGGCTGGATCGGTTTCCGCACCTGCTGGCTCCCCTACAAAAATATCGAACGCGTAGCCGGTGAGACCAAATGGAACTTCTGGAAGCTGTTTAAATACGCCGTCAGCGGCATCATCAATTTTTCTCAGGTACCGCTGACCATCGCCTCCTGGTTCGGAACGACCATGACCGGATTTTTCCTTTCTGGTCCTGGTAGCCATCATCGTCCGAAAGCTGATCTTCGATGATCCGGTCCCAGGCTGGGCTTCCACCATCTGTGTCATCATCTTCATCGGCGGCCTGCAGCTTTTCTGCCTGGGTATCATGGGACAATACATAGCCAAAACCTATATGGAGGTCAAGCAGCGCCCCCATTACATCATAGCAGAGTCCAACAAAAAGGACTTTACACCCATACGTTGATTTTCTATTCTGTCGGCAGCTCGACCACCTGATATTCGTGGCCCAGCGCCGGCAGGATTTTTTCTTTTACATCACTGGTCTTCATCAACAGAGTGGAAGTATTGATACACGGATGGCATCCGAAATATTCTTCATCCAGGACTTCTTTATCGATCACCAGGTGTACCTTCTTTTCTTTATCAAAGATCAGTCCCATCAGACTTAAGGACCCCGGGGTAATGTTCAGATATTCCTCCATCTGCTCTCCGTCTGCAAAGGAAAGTCTGGCTGTTCCGATCTGTTTGGACAGAAATTTTGTTTTAAACGGCTTCTCTCCCGGCATCAGCAGCAGATAGAAATCCGTTTTCTGTCGGTTGCAGAGAAAAAGATTTTTGCATATCTGCGCCCCCAGAATCTGATCCACTGCCTCGCAGGCCTCCATGGTCATCAGTGCTTCATGATCTGCTCTTTTATATTCAATCCCAAAACTATCCAGAAAATCGTACACTGCGATTTCCTTCTCCAGACGGCCCTCGGTGTTCTCCGGTCTTCCTGTATAGACTGTTTTGTCAATTCTTGGTTCTTCCATGATGTCTCCTCCGTTATTTTTACATTCTCATATGTGCAGGTCTTAGTCGCAGCATATTACGCTTTACTGCTTCAACCGTAACCTGCCGATTTGTTTAATCATAGCACACCTGTAACAAATAAGATACTCCGGATTTCCGTCTGACTATTGACGATATCAGCCTCGGATGCTATACTCTCAGGCAGAAAGGGAATGAAGTTCTCCCCCGATCTTTATCGAAACCGCCAATGAGCTGATGACTTCTGTGCAATGCACGGGGTTACCAGCTTTTTTTGATGGATTTTTCAAAACGGGGAGATTGAAAGGAGTTACTATGACAAAAGAAACTATCCAAAAAGAACATCGGATCCTGCAGCTGAAATATGCTGTCCTTGCAATGGTCGTGGGAATCTGCGTCGGGATCGTAGATACTATCTTCGGCCGGGGCCTGCTGGCGATCTCTGCTTTTCGCACTGCACACTGGCGCTGCCTGCTGCCCTTCCTGCCTCTGGCCGGACTTCTTATTGTATGGATGTATCATCATTTCAGCACCTTAAGCTTAAAGGGCATGTCCCTGATCTTCGAAACCGGGCAGAAAAAAAGAGACCAGATTCCTCTGGCCCTTGTCCCTCTGGTAATACTCGGCACCTGGATCACTCATCTCTTCGGAGGAAGTGCCGGCCGTGAAGGTGTTGCCGTGCAGATCGGTGCTACACTCTCCCACGAGGCCGGACGCAGGCTGCATATCCGGGAAAATAAGCCTGTCATGCTGATCACCGGTATGGCTGCCGGTTTTGGCGGTCTGTTCCAGACGCCACGGCAGCTGTATTTTTTGCCATGGAGGTGATCGTTGCCGGATATCTTGAGTACGATGCGCTGCTGCCGGCACTTATCGCCGCATATACAGCCTCCTTCACTTCTCATTTCCTGGGACTGGAAAAATTTGCTGTGGATATCCAGGACACCTGGACTGTGACCGATCTCCGAAGCATGATCTCTCTCATTGCTCTCGGACTTGCCTTTGGTCTCGCCGGACGATGCTTTTCCGTACTTCTTCAGAAAGCAAAGAAATTATTCGGGGAAAAAATCTCAAATCCGCTGATCCGCATCGGTGTCATGGCCATTCCACTGGCAGCTCTGCTGTTTGTGATCCACGGCGGACGCTACACAGGTCTTGGAACCAATCTCATCTCCGCTTCCTTTGCCGGAGAAACGATCTACGGATATGACTGGATTCTGAAGCTTCTGTTTACTGTATTTACACTTGCCATCGGTTTTCAGGGCGGCGAAGTGACACCACTGTTCTCCATCGGCGCTTCCCTTGGAGTCGTCCTAGGTTCCATCCTCGGGATCCCTCCGATGATCTGTGGGGCACTTGGCTACGCCGCAGTATTCGGCAGCGCCACCAACACCCTCATCGCCCCGATCCTCATCGGCCTGGAAGTTTTCGGCACCCGAAATACCCTTCCCCTCATCCTGGTATGCATCCTCGCTTATCTGATCAACGGAAATCACTCCATTTATGGAGCACAGCAGAAGGCGCTTTGCAGGTTTGAGGAGTAGATATGTACATATTTTTTATTCGGTCATGACTGACTCGGTTGTGGCCGAGTGAACTACCCAGCACCTAAGGATATCAGATTCGCCATATGATTCCTTTCTTCAGCTATTAATGGATTCTATCTCCGAATCATCATATATTTTCTTTAACTCTTTTCTCATTTCCTTATTGATATTCATATATCTTGAATTATCATCAGCCCATTTTACTTTCAGGATATCGTGTTTGCGTACATATAATACAGGCAGCCGGCTTCTGTGCTTATCCATAAAGATTCCCCCGCTTTCATAAAAAGTTTCCTGCAGGTAATCATTTATTTCATCTACCTGGATCACAAATGTAAAACGAATATCCTTCTTTTTTTCTTCTCTGGTCATCTCATTGATCCAGAACTCTGCAAATTTATCATTTAACAACAAAACATCATTTCTATCCATATCTGTAATATCTATAAGCGCCCAGATATTCACCTGATTATTTCTATTTTTCTTGAAAAAACTTACTTTTCCTTTTTCATCCAGTTCATATTCTGACTTTTTTTGATACTGGTTATGTAAAAGCCCTTTTTCAAATACAACGTTTCGTTCTTCGACCTCTTCTGGAAAAGTTATTTTGATATCTATTAACCTCTCATATTTGCAACAAATAAAACTGAATGGCATCCAGATTCCTTTTTTATTCTCTATATACATGTAGCTTCTTGCATGAATCCTAGCACTATGCTTCAAAAATTGAACATACCCCGCTGTCATTAAAATATACAGTGATAATAACGCTTTTTCAATCGCATCATTCCCACTGCTATTCGTCCAACATTTCCAACAGGAATATACTGCTGCAAAAAAAATCATCTGTCAAAAGCAACATTTGAAACAGAAAACACCCTCTGATTCCGGAAAGCCATTTTCGATTTTTTCTCATCATCCCATAAACATATAAAGGATTTTCATCTACACTTTCCGAAGAAATATCCTGATCCGGTGTTCCGCCAAATCTGAATACCCATCCAGTCAATGCCAAATATCCCAAACCGGCTATTCCAAATGTGAATCCATCATCTTCAAAAATCCAACGATATGACAAAAATAAAATACAAAATAACAAAATTTTTTCAGGTATATTTTTTTTCTTTTCGGTTTATTATGATCCCCCCCCTAGTCGTCAGGCCTATACAACATCCGATATGCCCAGACAATCCAACAGATCTTTTTTCATTTTCTCATATTGTTTTTTATATCTCGAATATCTATATACCGGAAGGATTTCCAGGCGATTATAATAACGGTTATATACCGCTCCAAGACGGTATCGTCTTTTATACATCATTATCCCTGAATTATTCCGTACAATGCTCTTCAGAATACGATTATCATCTTCTACTTCCATCACAAAGGAAAAATATATTTCCTTTTTTTCCTCTTTCGTTGTAATATACTGTTTCCAAAATTCTACAAAAGCTTTATTTAATTTTCCGATATCCGCTTCCTGAAACAAATCTGTTTTTACATATGCCAGAATATGTATCTCATCTGTTTTGTCATATCTGTAGAAAAAAGTTTTTCCATTTCGAGGAGCTTTATACGTATTTATATATTGATAAATTCCAAAATCTTTTTCCATTACATCAGAATGTATCTGTAAATCCCTGTAACACACCGGATTTTCATAATACATATTGATATTCTGGCACAGAAAACTGAATGGCGCCCAATTTCCTTCTTTATCTGTTGGATATTTATAATTCTTTTTATAAAATTTCACATAAAATATCCACATGCATGATCTTGCCATGATCATAAAAGCCAGCGAGATATTCAGAAGGATTTCTATCACTGTACTATTTATATCTGGATTTAAATACTGCATCCCCAGATATGTAAAATACACTCCCAGCCACAGAATCATTATTTTTCGCAAAAACAAAAAACTTTTTAACTTTCCGTTTTTCCTGATAGGAAGAGCATATTTCGATTCCTTTTTTTCATTTAACATACCGTGTACATAAAATGGATTCTGACAGTTATAACTATCCGGCACATTATAAGGTGTTTTCCATCTTGACGGTATAATAACCGTAGGAATAAATAGAATATTTGAGATCATCAGGCTTACCAGAACCGCCAAAATTTCCATTACACCGACCGGCGCCAAATAGAAATAAAAATGATTTCAGTAATCCTCCAAACACCAGGGCATATACGCATAAATAAATTGATTTGCTCAACATGTCGATCATTTTTCTGTATAATTGCCTCTTTCTTTTCTAATATATATTCTTTTAATTAAGCGATATCTTCTCCCCATTTACAGAAATCCAGTAATCTTTCGGTTTGTGTTCCATGTATCCATAACATATCTTTTCATTTTTGTTATTTTCTGCTTCCAGAAATTTTGTTCCCTCAGAATCTTTCACATCGGCTACTACGTAATTATCATCATTCGGTGTTACCAGTATATACCATTCCCCATTGATTTCTATCGTTGACATATCGATATTTATCTTTACATCTTGATACTCTCTGCCTGTACCATAAAATATAGAATCCGGCAATTTCCATTTCCCAGAACTTTCCGGAAAAATCTTCCCCTCTACTGTTCCTTCGTTATCCATGATAACATATGTAGAATTTTCTCCCTGCAGAATACGGATGATCTCAGCATTATCACCATATGCTTCCACGGCTTTCTCCACAGAACTGAAACTTCGGTGAGTATACACTGTATCGCAAACAAAGAGTCCGATTCCTAATATAACAATTGACGCAACAACCTTAACTGGTGTCTTTTTTGATTTTCTTTTATAAGAAATAGCGATCACCAGATTAATAATAATTACCAGATATACAACTGGTTTTTACACTTTGATCAGCATATTTTTTCACATTCCCTTTGCATACAGTCTACAGATCTATATCACGTCTTCCGATCACCCGCTTCAGTTCTTCTCTCATTTCTCTGTAAATATTTTTCATATCTGGACTTACGGCCCGTACATTTTATTTTTATGATGTCATGTTTTTTCTCATACAAAACTAGCCATACGACTTCGATGTTTATACATTCGTATTCCTGACCCGTCATAAAAATCCTGCCTATAGCATCATTGATTCTCTCAGTCTGGATTACAAATGTAAAACGTACATCTTTCTTTTTTTTCTTCTCTGGTCAGCTCATTACACCAGAAAATCTCAAATGCATCATTCAGAAGCTGGATATGCAATTTTCTCCATATCTGCTATATCAATGATCGCCCATAAGTTTACCTGTTGAATTTTTCTTTTCTGATAAAAACAGATTTGGTCATTCTCTTTAATATATAATTTACATTTTTTAGCATATCCGCATTTTCAAAAAGACATTCTTCAAACACCAGAGGCTGAGTTTTTCTCCATTTCTTCTGTTGGATCAGGCAGTATCCTTCCTGCCAGTCCCTGCATTTCATATCCGATAAAGCTGAATGGCATCCAGATACCTTTTTTATTTCTCGGATAGCAGAAACTTTTCTTATAAATGTGGATATAATATGCCTCCACTACACCAAGACTCATTATTATTCCCCAGTAAATCCAGAAAAATTCCAGTCTGATTTCCTGATATCTTCTATGTATTATATGATCAGAAATGAACCCTGCTGTCATCAGAAGAACATAACTTAAAAGCAAAATCTGTACTACAAAATATCCATTTATCCCAGAAAGCCATTTCCTCTTCTTCATCATTTTTCGTACATACAGAGGATTCCTGTCATCATATAAATTTGCAAAAGGAAAACTTTCATTTCTTGCCCAAATTCTATCTGCCGATAATACAGCTTCTCCCATTGCCGCCAATACTAATGCCATTCTGATCTCCGGCATGATCTGGTAGCAAGCTGGTGTCAGAAGTAATGTTATTAGAAAAAAACGTTTTGTTTTTTCACTCAAGCGATATCTTCTCCCCATTTATAGAAATCCAATAATCTTTTGTTTTATGATATCTATTATTTTAATGACTACTTATTATTTTCCATCCAGTTCTGACCCAATCCTTCAAAAACCCGATTGGAACCATCTTCTGTCCATTTGCAGAAACCCAGTAGTCCTCTGGGTATTTTTTCAGATATCCATAGTAAACGTTTTCGCTTCCTTTTGCTTCGGAAAATTCTGTTCCTTCCGAATCGTATACATTCGTTATGGGAGATTTTATTCCCGGATATGGTGACACCACAACATACCATTCCCCATCAACTGCTACGGTAGATACGTCGACTATAATCCTGTCTCCTGTAAAACGCTTTGTGTCCTGAAACTCTGAATCTTCCGGAAGTTTCCAGCCGCTTTCTGTTTTTTCAAAAATCTGTGAGTCCATCACATCTCCATCATCCATAATAACCAATGCTGAAGTTTTTCCTCGCAATGTCGCCACGACATCTGACCGATCATCATAGGCTGTTACTGCTTCCTCAAGTGTATGGAAACTTTGTTCAGCCTCTTTGTTATTTTCGGACATCATAAATATGATGACCACAGACAAAACCGGAACCAGTATAAATATGGATATTTTTCGTGGGATTCTTTTCCTGGAATCCACAACTGCCACTATCATGAGCAACAGCAATAAGATTCCCCACGACCACCAGTTAGACAGTGAAATATTCATTTTTATGTTCTCCTTTTCCTACAATCTTGACGCTTCACAGATTGATCGCTACTTTATCTCCATCTACAGAAATCCAGTAATCATCTGGTTTCGTTTTCAGATATCCATAATATACCGTTATATTCTCATATTCCGTTTTTAAAAATTCTGTTCCAGCCGAATCGTGAACCTCATCTATAGAATTCTCCCCCATAAGATAATGTGGGAGTATTACAATATACCATGCTCCATGTATTTCTATTGATCTCATATCAATATTGGCATCTTCTGAAGGATAGCTCATACTTTTTCTGAAAAATGCTGAATCCGGCAATTTCCATTTCTTTCCATTTTTTGGAAAAATTCTTCCTTCAATAGATCCATCTTCATCCATGATAACATATGTAGATTTCTCATCCTGCAAGGTTGCTATTGGCTTCGCCTTAATATCATATGCCCGAATCGCTTTATCCAGCGAGCTAAAATTTCGCTGCACAAATACTGCCTGAAACATAATAAATAACAAACCAACCAGAAAAATTTGGTCTGATGATAAAAAGCGGTACCTTTTTAGATTTTTTCTTGCATACGAGAGCAACTGCCAATGCAATAAACATTAATATTGTTATAACTCTTTCGAAAATGCTCAATATCAGATTCGCCATATGATTCCTTTCTCAAAAGGCTACTATAATCCAATTGAATAGTAGCCTTTTTGCTAATTATTAAGCCATAAATTTTACAAAGGCAGGCATTGCCACCATTAATTCAGGTATAAGTAAGCACCCTAATGCCGCTGCCAGAACCATCCATGAAATTTCTACTGATATTTCAGTTGTTGTTTCACTTTTATCGGATGTAACTGTATAATCTGTTGCCACTATAAGAGACCCTTTATTGTTAAGACCCACACTACCTCCTATAGTTTTCCTTTTTTCCTATACTTAAACTTTGGGTTAATGTCCCCCTGATTAATAGAAGTGCCTGAGTGTACAACACCTACATCCATAGAATAACCCCATTCAAAACTCTTACCATTAACATGATTTGCATATACCGTTACCATTTCTGAGTTGTGAGAAGTATTACGCGTCGATATGGTCTGAGTAACTTTAACCACTCCATCTACTAAAACTTCATCTACTTTTACTGGTCTGATAACTTTTCTGTTCCAACAAATGTTGCAACATGTTTCCCTTTACAAAATTATATACCTTAGCAACCGCTTTTCTTCGTTTTTTTTCCATTTAGATTTTAAAAAATGCACTATCTTTTTTTAAGAAAGTTCCCTCTGGGTCGCTATTAGATACCGGATTATTTTCCACAATAACAGAATACATTGCACATTGTGCTGTTAAATCCGGAAATATACGAATCCGCACTGATAAATCTCCGGATCTCCGGATCATAATACCGGTTCTTCAGATAGTACATTCCGGTTTCTTCATCGTAGTAGTAGCCTCTGTAGCGGAACGGGTTGATTTTTCCGATGGTGCCGGCTTTGCTGCCGGTGATGCTCAGGATTTTTCCCCAGCTGTTATACTTGTATTCTACTACAGTCTCTCCGGTGTCGTCAATCAGTGCAATGACATCATTCTGGAGATTTCTTACGTAAAAATAGTCTTTTCCTGACACTCGCATTGAAACAGGATTTGCTGCGGAATCATAGTAATACCAGATTCGGCGTCCCTCACCTTTTTCTGTTACCAGAAGATCTCCTGCCATGCAGTATTCGGTTGTTACATTATCAACGGTTTTCTTTACTCGATTTCCGGCATGGTCATAATAGTATCGGATCTTTTTCCCGTTATTGACAGACTCCAGCTTTCTTCCCTGTGTCCAGGTAAATGTAGTATTTCCTTTTTTGGTCATATTTCCAATTGAATCATACTGCATGACTACACCATTCCACTTCATCAGTTTATCCCGCCATACCTGTCCGAAGGTTCCGGTTTCTGTTGCAGATGGTTTTGTTGGAAGCGTTCCTGTTGTATATGGATACTCACATACTTTTACAAGATTTCCACCCAGATCATACTCATAGGTGAATGTCTTCTTCTGCGTCTGGCTGTTTTCCCGGATCAGACGGTTCAGCTCATCGTATATATAGGATTCTTTTACTGTACTGGAACCTTTGGTATCTGTGATCGCCGTGATATTTCCGTTTGCATCATAAGTATAACTCAGGGTTCTGGAACCTACCGTTATTTTTCTTGGAAGTGTACCGACCTGTTTATCCGGAGAATAATATCCATATGTCAGAGTTAAAGGATTTGTGGTATTCCACTCTGTTTTTGCAACTCTTCCACAGGAATCATAAGTAACGGTTCTCTCTTTTCCGCTCATGATCTTTGTTTTTGTTTCTCTGCTGTCTTTATCATAGCTGTAATTTGTTTTTGTTCCATATTCATCAGAATATACGCGAAGCTCTGTCATGTTATTATTTGCATCATAGAAATACTGGTATCTCTGTCCGGATTCATCTGTAACACGCATCAGCCTGTCCAGGAAATCATATTCCAGATCATAGGTTTTTCCAGCCAGGTATGCCTGTACTTTTGCAAGATTTCCGCTTCGGTCATACACATAATGATTCATTCTTTTTTCTGCAGACGCACTGGCACTGTGATAATAGCTCATCTGGATACGATCCATACTGTCATACTCGTAGCGGATATAATCTCCATTGCTGTAAATGGTCTTTGCAAGATTTCCGTTTTTCTCTTCATATTCATATCTGACAAGTTCATGAGAATATTCTGCATCCGTTTCTTTTTTATCAATAGAAGCTCGCAGCATATTTCCAAATGCATCATAGGTAAATCCGTAGGCAAATCCATTATGGCTGATGGACGCAAGTCTGTCATTTTTGTAGGTATACGCATTGGTCACTGTTTTCTGTACATTTCCAATTGTTACTTTCTGGCTTACTGCACTGAGACGCTGTGCGGCATCGTATCTGTAGGAAATCTTATTTCCTCTTCCATCTGTAAGTGATTTCAGCAGATCTGTAGTTTCATCCCACTCATAGGATACGGTATTTCCCTCTGTATCCGTAACGCCTGCTACATGATTTTTCTTCTCTGTGAATTTACGGGCCACCCAGGTGCCCTTTGTCTCTGTGGTATCTGACGCAGCAATACAGCCACTTTCCACAATGTTTCCTTTTGTGTCATATTTCAGACGGTATCTGACTCTTTCGGCAGAAGTTGCGGTTCGCAGACGACGTTTTGTATCATACTCATACTTAAAATTATTTCCTTTCGGGTCTGTGATCCCGGTTACATCACCAGTCGCATTGTACTCAAATTTCTGCCGATTCTTCTGAGCATCTGTAACAGAAATGAGATTATTTTCTGCATCATAAGTATATGTCTGTCCGAACTCCTCCCGGAATAACGCAATGCCATCTACAAACGCATGATTGGCATTATGGCAGTATGTATACGCTACCTGAATACTTGCATAATCATTTTTTGCCACGTACACATCACTCAGGAACTGCCAGTCCAGAATATCCGGACTGAAATTACTGTAGTGTGTATCTTTTGTCTTTCCATCTGCAGATATAAATACAACTTCCACACCAAACCTGCGACCTTTATCCACAGAAGATTCCGGAAGTGTTGTTCCGAATCCCCAGGCATTCACCATGTAGGTATCGCCTTTTTTTCCTGTGAGATCCAGTTTTTTGACCAGACGTTTTTCACTTTCATAATCTCCAACAAATTTGAAAATATGATTGTCAAGTCCCGGCACCCTTTCATTTACTTTGGCCGTTGCTTCACGGTCTGTTACCGGAGCTTTGGATATCGTAAGAGCTGTATTTAGGATATAAGCAAACTTTTTTTCTTCTGTATTTTCAGGCATAAACGCATACCATACTTCTCCGTTATTCTTTGTAACTGTTCCCCGTATACGGATTCTTTTATCTTTGGGAAGTGTTACCAGCCCACTGACTGTAGATGGAGTCGTATAGCAGTTCACCGGTGCATATGTGTAACCATACGGCGTGTTTGTTGCCAGTCTTACTACAGAATCTGCGGAAATATAGCCATAATATCTTTTTCCGTCAATATCCAGTCCTGCTTCATACCACTTGTTTCCACTGGAATCTTTTACAGATGAGCGTTAATGCCAAACAGGGTGAATTTTTTTTCAATCCCTTCCTGTACCGGTATTGGCTGATGCAGATGGGGCGGAGCGGAGAATGGCATTCTCAACTGCAGTACATGCGGAATTGCTGGCGCTTCCTCCCGGCATATAAATACACAGAGACTCTGATCTGACATATCCTTTCTGCCCGTTCCTTGTTTTCACATAGTACCAGAGATTTCCACTGGCATCTTTCAGAAATGCCATTGCCACCACACATTCATTCTTGAAGATACTTGTGATCTTTGTTTCTGCAGACACCTTTGGTGTTGTATAAACATCCGCAAAATCTGTGATCACCATCATTGCATATCTGACAGGAATATATACGCTGGTTCCCACTGTTGTCAGTTCATCTGCAAGCGTGGTTCCCGAGCCGGTAAAGCCCTGCGTACTCCCAAAGTAAAAATCTCCATTATCTATCAGATTGCAGCGGTTTGCAGTTGTTCCGCACTCCAGCTGTGCCATGTCTCCATAAACTGTTCCTTTTACCCGATACATGTATAAAAATACTCTTACTTTTGTATCGGCCGCATCTTCCGGTACCTTGAATGTTGCCTTCTGACGTATAAACCCACCGGTACTCTTTCGGATTCCTTCACTTACCGCATAGACATTTTTTCCATCTTTATCATGATATTCAACTCGTGCAAAACATCTTCCATTTTCCCCAATCTCACTTATGACAGCTTTCATATACATGGAGAATGTATAGGTCGCACCTTTTCTCAGCGAAACTTCCTGATACCAGCTGCAGAACTGATTACTTACCTCGCTGGTAAGCTGAAGGGATCTTGTCCCTGTTTTTACATTCTGACTGTCGGTATTGACCGATGCTTTGATATTTTTTTGCATCGGATACATAGGATTTCCAGCCAAGTGTCTTTGCCTGAATGATCGGATCCTTCAGCAGCTGGATGATATTTGACTGAAGTTTTGTTTCATTCTGCAGACGGTTGGTGTAATTTTTATCCTTGCTGTATCTTGCACTTGCCGCATGGCCAAATCCATCATGCACATGCAGAAGGTTTCCTGAATTGTCAAATCGGAAGATTTCACTTCTGTTTTTTCGATCTGTAAATTTTGTGCTGTTGTATCCATAGGTAAGCCGCAGGCTGTTTCCTTCTTTACTTCCTCTTCCGTACTCAGTTATCTTTTTTACTCTGTAAGGATTCTGGCTGTAATAGTCGTAATGCACTTCACTTTCATCAACATTACGGATCTTCTGGAGCAGACGGGTTGTTGTATAGGTATATGTGGTCTTGGAATTATCAATATCTGTGATCGATGTAAGACATCCGTTGGTATATGCAAACGTCTTGCTTTTCTGATCTGGTCCTGTTACCTTTATCAGATGATTTGCTTTTCCTGCACTGTCCGTATCATAAGTTAGTGTTGTCACACGGCCTGCACCGTCTGCGATGGATGCAATACGCAGGTTGGTATATTTCAGGCTAAGTGTATTTCCATGTCGGTCTGAAATAGAGCGTAAATATCCTGCTGTCATGAAGTTCAGGCAGTTTTCTTCTTTATCTTTGATCACATAGGCAATATCGGAATCTCCGGTTTTCAGTATCAGTTCCAGATCCAAGCCGGTTTCCTCTTTCCATTTCTTTTTTGTACTGTCATATACAAAATAGTGGACTGTACCATCTCCATCTGTATGTTTATAATACTCCGTTCCTGCAATAGTGAATTTTCCGGATCGTCTGATGATAATTCAGACGGACTCCATATCCGTAACCGATATCGGTGTCTTTATCATTGCTGTTGTATAACTGTGTCAGCCCCATCGGCATCAGTGAGCCGCCTGTTTCCATTGTATTATGCTGCATGATCACATTTCCGTTGTAGTCATTCACGTACACGGTGCCTGCACGTCCTGCTTCCTGGCTATGATATGTCCAGTAGTCCTCAAGACCGGAGTAGTTTACGTAGGAAATGTCGATTCTCGGACGCATATTCGTATAATCACTGTCGCAATCTGATGAAAGATACGCTGTATATCCCGAAAGTTCATAACTGTCCCTAAGTAATACACCATAGTTACGTCCATTTTGATACCATTCCTTCACAATGCCGTGTAATATCAAGGCTGATATATTTCTGTTCATCTCCGGTAAACTTACATATATCTTCAACTGTTTCCGAATACATAGGCTTGTTCATCCACGTAAGATTGGCAGAATCCCAATCCTGCAGTACACGATGAACCTGAACAGTTCTTTCTTTTCCATCTTTTGCAAGAGACACCATCAGCATGCGTGCATTGATTACCATATCTCCGGTTTTGATCATCGGCAGTTTAAATTTCAGATAACTTCTCTGAATAATATCACCACCTCTGGTTTTTAAATACATCCCTTCACGATCAGTACCCGCTGCATCCTGTGAATCTACACATGCATCAATAATTTCCTTCACGTCTTTTGATGTTGTCGTAATCGGATCGACAATAACCGGATAAACTCTTTCCGGATCTTTCAGCCATTCTTCATCCGGTGTGATCCGGATCGCACAACGGTCTTTTTTTCCTTCATCCAGAAGTTCGATTCCGATATTTTCTGATCTTTTTCCTGCGGAATCTGTCATAAACGGCGCCGCAACAGCAAAAATCTCTTCCTCTGCATCATTTACAAATCTTACGCAGGAATTTCCTGCTACCGGATGAAGTTTTTTGGTATGATAGAGCCATGTAAAAGAACCGATTGCTTCCGGTGTTTTCAGGATGATATCTTCTTTTATGCTCTTTCCTCTTACACAGAAACGGCTGTCTGTTCCCGGAAGGATATCCGGATAAAGAACTGCATTCGTTCCGGTTTCTTCCGCCTTTACTTTTTCTGCGTTTTCCAGTGCCCAGCTAATCTTATATGCATCTTTGGTAACAGATACCGTCCCCTGCTTTCTGGAATGCTTACGAAATACGACTTTCCATTTGCCTTTTCTGTTGGCAAAATCCTTCTCTGCCCTCTCGCTGGCTGCGTATTCTTCTGCCATATTTTCTTCCTGATCTGCTTCTGTGTCTTCATCCATTTCCTCTGTCAGGGTATCATCCATTTCCTGCCAGATTCCCTCTTCGTCCTGATAATGGACATCATCCAGATAGATTTCTTTCCGTAAAACGAATGATCCTCATTCTCAAACAG
>ENA-OQET01000541-OQET01000541.1-human-gut-metagenome-genome-assembly--contig:-NODE-541-length-19811-cov-5.842766_pt1 | contig 19811 bp, 26 predicted proteins | sample MGYA00242800_ERZ504645 | MGnify/ENA primary metagenome ERZ504645 (study PRJEB26092, sample SAMD00036308) | human gut metagenome | host: Homo sapiens | study: EMG produced TPA metagenomics assembly of... | reverse complement strand
CACAGTTATCGAGTAGGTGTTATCAATGCCGATAACAAAATGATAACATTAGCTCGTATAGGCAGGATAATATGGATATATCAAATAATCAAAAGAACGAGAAACATTACAGAGAATAATTCCTAAACAAAAAGCGTTAGTCTTTGTAGTACAAGAATAGTTGGAGCTAAGCTGTAAAGCCTTTGTTTACAAGGGTTTTACAGCTTTTCCTTTATAGGATTGCATTTTCATTGCATTATTTTTCTTCAACTGTTCTGTGATAGATTGCTGTATGTTGATTGCTGGTATAATTAGCAATGCTTTCAGTAGCAGATTGTACTTGTAATATTCCAGTCAGCTTTTTAGCAACTTCAAGATTCGTATTTGGATACAGATGACCATAAGTGCCGAGTGTTGTCTGTATTTTTTCATGTCCTAAACGTTCCTTGATAAGTAAAGGATTTTCGCCCATGCTGATAAGCAATGAAGCGTGTGAATGTCGCAAGGCATGAATTTTAATACGATGAACACCTGCTAAATTTGACAACTTTTCCAAAGCTCTGGGAAGCGTTGTTTTACTGGTTGGAGTTCCGTTATAACTTAGTACAAGTGGACAATCGGGAAGAACCTGTTGCTGAACACTTTGCCAAGCCTTTAGCTCATTGAGTGTATCTGAATCAATATAAATAGTACGGATACTTGCCTGTGTTTTCGGCTCAACGAATTTATAGTCCGTCATTGTTCGGTAATATAATGTTTTGGTAATGCTAAGCAAGCCTGTTTCAAAATCTATGTCTGACCAATGTAATGCTGACGCTTCGCCAATTCGCATACCAGTCATAAATAATAACCAGAACGATATAAACAGATAATGTTCATAATAGTCTTTCTTACAGAGTAAGGAAATAACCTTTTGAAATTCTTCTAATGTCCAGAAATCAACTTTGGTTTTCTTGCTTTTGATATTGCCTATCATACGAGAAGGATTTTTCTTCGCAATTCCAAGAACAATAGCTCTGTCAAATGCGATAGAAAGCATTCCCTGTACGATACGAATGTAATTAGGGCTAAAATCTTTTGCAAGTTTCAACTGCCAGTTTTGAACATGGATAGGTTCGATTTCGTCTGTTTCCATTTTGTAGAAATAGGAAAAATGTTTCTTGATGGTAGTAGCACGATTAAGATAAGTGCTTTCTTTTACCTGTGTTTTATACCATGGCAGGTAGGTTTCTTCTATAAATTGCTGAAAAGAAACGCCATCTTTTTTTGTTGTTAATTCTTCGGTAGAAGCTAACACCAGTTTTGAATATTCTTCCTTTGTTTCTTTTTTCGTTCTGAATCCACTTCGGTATTTCTGTATCTGTTTTCCAGTAATGGGATTGTAGCCTAAATTAGCTCTGAAATAATAAGTTCCGTTATCTGCTTTCTTAATAGGGTCTTTTGCCATGATTTCACTCCTTACATGATATGCAAGAAGTACAATCAATTTCTCAACAACAATCTCTGGAAGCTCACAAAAGGATACTTCCTTTGCCTGTCGTCTGGCTAATTCCTTGAGGTAGTTACGGACAATGCCTTTCACAACCTTTTTGAGCTTACAGTCAAACTGACACTGTATTGTCTTTGAAGTCTGATGGTTTTAAATCACACCCCCTTTCCCTATAAAGTGAAAGTATGTATCCCTCTTTCCGCACCATATCTTGTACAGGCAGGGTGTGATTTGTTGCAGGATTGAAAAATTTTTTGTAAATATGAAAACAGCCTATTTGCATCAATAACAAATAGACTGTTTTTAATACATCTGATATATGAGATTTTTAATACATTCTAATCGCACAACATGAAGTATAAACTCATGCTAGGTGATTAAAAATGAGAAAAGAGAAAGATACACACAGCTTTGATTTTCGTCCTTTAGGACTGACAATCAGAGAAGCCAGAGAGAAAGCAGGGCTTTCCAGAAATGATTTAGGCGATAAAGTCTTTTACGGAGAACATCATATCGCAGATATTGAAAATATCGGAAAACACCCTAGCTTTCAGTTATTCCATGATTTAGTTATAATGTTCAATATATCTGTTGACGAGTATTTCTATCTAGCGAAGAATGTTGAGAAAAACACAGCCCGCCGTCAGATAGATTCGTCACTTGATTTATTGAGTGATAATGAATTAAAAATCATTCAAGGTACGATTGACGGTATCTTGAACAGCAGAGAGAATAAGAAGTGATTTGCTTCTTGTTTTCTCTGTTTTCCTATACAGATTCTTCAACATTTATTTGTTGATCTGCTCCGCAGGCAACAAATAAGAGCCGACTATCCTTATTTCTTTATCGTAAATTTACTTGTTACACAGTAATGAAAAAAGCCAATAGTTTGTAACTGAACTTTACAAACTATTGACTTTACATTTTGATGTCCACTCTTCAATGAATTATCATACGAATATATCTTCAATACTTTATAATTCAAGAGTAATAATAAGGCTATTGGCATGTACTTTTGCAACAATATTTCCGCCAAGAATGGCAACAAGTGTTTTTACTACCGCAAGTCCCAATCCTGTACTTCCATTATGTCTTGATTTATCGCCTGTATAAAAACGGTCAAAAAGTCGATTGCAATCAATTTCTGAACTGTCACTCATTGGATTTTCAATGGTAAATATAATATTATTATTTTCTTTCTCCATAAGTGTTATTTTTATCGTTCCAACAGAATACTTAATTGCATTTGTCAACAGATTTTGTAAAATTCGTTCTACCATATTTTTATCAGAATATACGTATATTGAATAATCTGGGAGATTTATTTCGGGTAAAATATTCTCCTTTTCTAATGCAACGGCATTTTCCGTAATTAAATTTATTAACATATTAGATATATTAAACTTTTCTTTTTCTGGAACTGCCTGCTGTTCCTCCAAAATAGAAAGGTCATAGAATGTTTCTACCAATTCTTTCATTTTTTCGGCTTTGCTAAAAATCACTTTTACACGCTGTGCTTGACTGGATTCCCAATTTTCTTTTTGCAATAATTGTAAATGACCAAGAATGACTGTAAGAGGTGTACGCAAATCATGTGATATATTAGCAACAGATTCTTTTAAATACTCTTCATTGCGTAATACGCCTGCAACAGCCTGTCGTTGTTTGATATTATATTGATTCAATATACCAGCCAGTCTTTCTAAATCTTTATCAATCAACGAAATGTCTAACATCTGCTGTGAATTTCCAGAATTCAATTCATTAACTTGATCCGCAAGATTACGGATTTGTTTTTTTAATTGAATATATCGAAATAGCAGTATTACTAAAAATATTGTTATGATAATTAAGATCCATTTTATGTTAGACATTTTCTCCACCTATTTAAAATCACATTTACAAAATTTTATCCACGAAAGCAATACTAATATACCAGACCATATACATCCTACTAAAATAGCTATCGGTTGAAAAAAGGTTTTCATGCTGACAACGATTCTGATTTGATAAGTAGGTAAAAAAACCGACTGGTAATCTCAACATCATTCCATAGCCAAGATATAAGCTAAGACCAAAAATAATAATTGCTGTAACCGAAGTTGCTTTTACAGCATCCTGTAAATAGCAACAAATAAGTATTGCAATTAGAAATATCGCACTATTAAGCAGACAAGAATAAATGATTGCTTTTATAATATTGTAAAAAAACATTCCCACGTCTGCAACACCAAAGCGTCCAAATTCCCTTATGCACCCTGAAACTGGATAGACAAGAGCCATAAGATTAAAAGCAATTAAATACGATATTATTTTACTTGTAAAAATTTGTTTTCTGGAATGTCCAGCACTGACCTCTAAGTTTATTGTTCTCTTAGAAAATTCCTGTCCTAAAATCAATGCAAGTATAGCCGACATGATGATAAGAAGAAACGTAGAATCATACACCATTCCATTAAAAATATCAGCAAGAGAAGAAGCAATTTCTTCTGTCGGTCCCATGACCTCTGTAACATAAGTATCTGCTGTAAAAAATCCTAAAATAAATATTCCAATCATACCACACCAGTAAATAGAATTATGTAACAACTGATATTTTTCCAGTTTTAATAATTTATCCATAAAAAACACCTCCGGTTATTTCAAGTCTGTATGTAAAAAAGCACTACCTGCAATGAAATATAAAATAAAATTCCATAAAAAATCTACAAACAAGCAAAAGTTTGTCGAATAGACCTTTTGCAATGAAATTAACCTAAGTTGTCCCATTGGTATTATTCTGCTGATTATTTGTGCAGATTCACTGTTCAGCAAAAAAATCATAACAAAAAATAAAACCATTGAAACTGTCAGTGTTTTCCCCATATCACGAAAAATAAAAGCAAAAAATATCGGTAATGCACACAGTGTTATCATGGCAAACAGAGTTAGTAAAACCATAGTATATGTGCTATCATTCCAAAAAAGTTTTTCTCCAATATAAAATTGACTAATAATTCCATGTACAAATAATGGAAATACCAGAATGATAATACAACCTATTTGAGATACAATTAACTTTACTCTAAATATAGAACTTCTTTTATGTCCGGCAGTAATATAAGTATTTAAAGTTCTTCCACTAAAATCACTTCCAATGAACAATGCTATAAACACTATAATCAAAAAATAGAGTAACGGAATATTGTATAATGATGCCATAATTAAGTTTGAAGAGCATTCTTTACTATCTAACAGCAATATGCTACTTAAAAGGAGATTGAATATTCCAATTCCCCAAAAATACCAACTGTGAAACAACTTATATAACTCAGTTTTTAGGAGATTTGACATCTTTTGTTCCTCCTATTTTGCTCAAAAAATAGTCCTCCAAAGTATCGCCAGATACAGAAAGTCCTGTTACAAGAATGTGCGATTCTGCCAAAGCAGACGCAACTGTCTCTAAATCATTCAAATAATCATACAAACGAATTATGCCATCTGGCATTAGTTTAAAGTTATCTGTATGAAGATTCTCTTCCAAAACCAGAACCGTTTTCTGAACATCTGTTGTTTTAATTGCTAGATGTCGTTTACACCGTCCATTTAATTCATAATCGGAAATCTCTTCTATAATTTTTCCATGGTCAATCAGAATAAATTCTGATGCTGTTTGATACAATTCTTCTAAGATATGGCTTGAAACCAAAATGGTCATACCATATTCTTTATTCAAAATTTTTAATAAATTTCTGATTTCTACAATTCCAGCAGGGTCAAGACCATTGATAGGCTCGTCTAAAATCAATAGTTCTGGTGTATTTAAAAGTGCAATCGCTATCCCCAATCGTTGACGCATACCTAATGAAAAATTGCGGACACTCTTTTTACCTGTATCTTGCAATCCAACCATATCTAATGTCCTTTTAATAACTGATTTATCTGGTATGCCTCGTTGAATACGCTGTACTTCCATATTTTGATAGGCAGTCATTGACGGGAATAGAGCAGGCGTTTCAATCATACTTCCAATTCGTTTACGCTGTTTCTGCAATTCTTCTGTTCCAGAATTTCCCCATAAAGAAAGTGTACCACTTGTTGGAAACGCAAGCCCTGTGACTAATCTTAAAAAAGTAGTTTTACCTGCTCCGTTTTGACCAATAAATCCATAAATTTTTCCTTTTTTTATTTGTAAATTTATGTGGTCTAATGCTAATGTTTGTTTATATTCTTTGGTTAAAGACTTTGCTTCTAAAATAATTGAACTCATATCCCAAACCTCCTTTACTTAAACCAGTATAACGGGCAATTTTAAAGAATTTCTTAAATCGTAATGAGAAAAGTTAAAAAAATAATAAAGCTAAGGAACGTTTAATCCTTAGCTTTATGTAGGCGGTAGCCAATGCCCCAAACAGTATCAATAAATTCTGTATCAGAGCATATCGCTTTTAATTTATTGCGTAAATTACTGATATGAACATTAAGTGTATTATCTTCAGCAATATATTCTGTATCCCAAACGCTTTGAAAAAGATTCGATTTTGAAAATACTTTATCTGGATATTTCATCAACAATTCTAAAATGCCAAATTCTTTAGCGGTTAAGGATAATTCTATTCCATTCAAAAATGCTGTATTTTTCTCTAGGTCTAAAGTCAGATTGTTATATTGCAAACATTCTGTCTGGCTATTTTGAAATTGTACTCTTCGCAGATTACTTTCAATTCTGGCAAGCACTTCTTCCATATCAAAAGGTTTTGTGATATAATCGTCTGCTCCCAGACGAAGCAAGTCGATTTTATTTTGTGTAGTTTCTTTCGCTGAAATAATAATAACAGGTATCGTAAATTTCTTGCGTACATCAGATAAAATAATATCACCACTCCGATAAGGAAGCATAATATCAAGTATAATCAAATCAATTTTTTCTTTATTCAAAAAATCCAGAACATGAAGTCCATCATATTGGCAATGCACAGCATATCCTTTTTCTTTTAGAAAATCAGCCAATAACGCATTTATTTCTAAATCATCTTCAATAATCAATATTTTATTCATTAGCCTACCTCATTCCTGCAATGCTACTTTCCCATTATACATTTAAGGTTGTATTTCCTCAATACCATTGCAACCAATTATATGAGAGGGATTCTTATTTTGTCAATCTAATTGTAAGCAGAATAGTATAGATTGAATAAACAATTATCATACTATTCTGCTGTAACATTTATTCTACAATCTTCCAGTTATCGTCCTTATGTAACACAAGCTCATACTGCGAAATTTGCGTCATTTTCGATTTGTTATCCAGATATTTCACAGACACACTGACCTTGAGGTTATCGCCATCTTTGGTAAAGACAGGGTTTACCAGTTCCGAAAATACATAGTCGCCGGATACAGGAGCAAGCACACCGTCTTTGGCATAGTAGGCAAGTTCCTTTTCCGTAGCTGTCGGATAGAGCTTAAAGAATGTTTCCAAGAAAGCGGTAGCGTCCTTAACTGTGTCGGAACTGACACTGACATCGGCTTCCTGTGCTTTCGGTTCATACTTTGATTTCTGTACCGCCGGAGCAAGGGTAGGATTTTGGGTAATGACCATTGCACCGTCTTTATCTACATGAACGGTCACGGTATAGCTTTCTGTGACTGCTTGTGTCTGTTCTCCCTCTTTTACCTGCTGATCTACTTCGTAGGCAACGGTAAAATCGTCCGTTCCAGACTGTTCTACATTCCAGACCAGCACATTTGTAACAGTCGCACTGGTTGGTATGTCCGTTCTGATGGTATCGGCGTTCAAGTCCTGTAATTCTTTGGTAAGGTATTTACTGATTTCTGTTGTCCTTGCTTCAATGGCTTCCTTGCTGGTATCCCATGAGTAGTAGGATTTCGCAAAGTTCTTGACGAAATTCTCAATACCGTTGGTATCGTTCAATCTTAGTTGAATGATTTCTTTTTCATGTACCGTGTGGGTGTCAATGGCGGTAAAATTCTTATACACACCAAAGCTGGTGCTTGCTAAAAGCACCGCCCACAACAGCAGGACAGATTTCTTATGTGTCCCGACTTTCATGGTACGCACTTTCTTATTCGTAGGTGCTTTCTCTGTTTTTTCTTTCTTCTTAAACATATTTCAAGTCCTTTCTATTGTTTGATTCTTCCGGCACAAATGATGTGCTGTTGCCAGTAGGCAGAGGTCAAATCAGTATAGCCGATTGGATTTCCGGCATGATACATCTGATTGTTTCCTACATAGATTCCTACATGGGTTACATAGTCGCTGGTATTATAAGTGGAATGGAAAAAGACCAAATCGCCAGCCTGTGCCTGTGACAATGGGATATGCTGGGTTGCGTCATACTGTGCCTGTGCGGTTCGTGGCAAGCTGATTCCGGCTTTTCCGTAGCACCATTGAGTAAGACCAGAACAGTCAAAAGAAGTGTTTGGATTACTGCCACCGTAGACATATTTCCAGCCTTGATACTTTGACGCTTCATTCATAACCGCTTGTACCGTTTCGTTGCTGAACTGTTTTATGTTCAGATATTGGTTGACCAGCTCCACATAGAACATATTCCCGTAGTTATAACGCCAGCCACCATTTTTACTGACCGCTATTGGGTTCGTATAAGTTACTTTTGCACCGCCGGATTTATTCTTTGCGAAATTCTCTGCAAGGTTGAAGCTGTGCTTTTTCCCGTTCTTCGCCACATAGTCTGCATAGCCACCACCATAGTTATAAGATTGAATGACCACGTTAATGTCATTCATACCTTTGGCTTTACAGGAAGACAGGAAGAAAGCAGGGACGCAAAATATTTACACCCCTGCTTAATGGATTCTTCTGTGCTTAATGAGTTTGTCGGTAGTCCCAGACTTTCACTGGACTGCATAACATCGGTAGCCGTACCGCCACTTTCCACCTGTATGATGGCAAGCAGGACGTTCACATACTCCGAGATACCGTTTTCTCTGGCGTATCTTTCTACCATCGGCTGATGTTTGAGGACATCGGCTGACAGGTTCATGCCAGAGTACGCGGCCAGCTAAAGCCACCGATGTTCAATCTTTTATAAAGAAGCAAGAATCCATCGCCTTCCCAAACGAGCCCTTTGATTCGATCGGTGCGTTTTCCGCAGAACAAGAATAAGATATGCTTTTGGAAAGGATCCAAGTCAAACTGAAATTTAATAGTAGATGCCAAATCATCAATCCCACGCCGTAAGTCTGTATACCCTGTGGCAATAAAAATTTTTTCAAATCCAACAGCATCATTAAGCATGGAGAAGACCTCCAACCTTGTTTAGAAGTTCTTCCGTAGCTGTATTTGATATTTCAATTGAAACAGCGCCTCTTCGGATAACAACATCCGGTTTAAAAGGACTGGTAGATGAACTTGCTTGATCAGTCATTTTGATTTCAATAAAATCTGTAGTTGTTGGAGTTGGATTCTCTTTGACAGCAGGCGTTAAGGTGCTCTCTAATGTAGTAAGCTATGCTTCTTCTCGGAGAATTCGTTGCCAGTAAAAAAAGGATTTGTCCGAAATGCCATGTTCTCGACACCAGGTCGTTTTAGGCATTCCACTAGCAAGACATTCTTTGATGATACTTGTCCATTGTTCACACCGGACTTTATGAGTTATTTTATCCATGAGATTATCCTCCCTCTAAAAAACCTTAGATTTTTTAAAGTAATTATCTCATGAAAACTAGCAAAAATCGTGGTACCTACTATTCACCGGTTCTTTCCATTGTTAGTTGAATTCACAGCGAAATTGCTCGTGTAAAAGCACTTTTGCTTTTAATAAATCAAAACTATTTCGTCCGTACATAATTCTCTTAATTACTTTAATTTTGTTGACACTTCCTTCGGCAAGTCCATTATTATACTTTAATTTTATCCCGTTTTTTACCGCATTAATATCAATTCTTATGCCGTTAACATAGGTCTGTAGCTCAGGTATGTCAAAATTTTCTATTTTTTCAAGCCATGTTTCTAATCTTTCGTCGCGCCTTGAATATAGTATTTTCTATAATTCTTTTATTGCAGCATATAATTCAGTAATCACTGGGTACGTTTTAAGAACTTGCTCATATTGTGTTTTGGTAATTGTCTTGACATCACTTAACCCCTTATAGATTAATTGTATCAAAGATCTTCTCTGAATGTATTCTTTCGATTGATAATCCGAGCAGGTCTCTTGTTGACTTAAATGTGCTTCATTTCGAATACGTTCTTTTTGAATGAACATCCTTAAGGATGCAACTGAACCTTTATAACCTTTTTCGGTAATAAATTTATGAATATTGGGATAAGTCATTCCTTCGCTTCTTAACTTAATTACTTCAGCTTCATATGGTGCAAGCTTTCCTGGAATACGAGCATTATAATGTCCATCTTCAACAGAATAATCTGGAGATAAATATCTTTGTATCGTTTTACAGGTATGATGCATAGTCTTGGCTATTTCTTCTATAGGCACACCTTTTTTTGCTAATGCTCTTGCCTCATTAACTTCATTTTGTTTCTGTTTCATAGCTAATAGATGTTTCTTTTCCTTTACAATTGTCCTATTTTCAATTTCATCAGGATCGAGCATCAAATATTTTTGAACTGTTTTTACGGAGGAGTGCAATAATAATGCGATTTCATTGACTGTCATATTTTCCGAACGTTTTTGGTGAGCAAAACTAACACGTTCTTTGCGATTATTTATGTTATGTAATTTTAAAATTTCATCAGCTTCAGCGCTTACTGCTGGAATTTCTATACGTGCAGGAAATGTTCTTATCATATACTTTGTTATAGCCTCAGTCAGTCCCTTTATTATGTGGAATCTGTCACTTACTTGGGTTATACCAGGATGCGATCTTTCTGCTGCATTTGCATACAACTGTGCACCATCTCTAGAAATAACTTCAATATTAGGATATTTTGACAACCACTCTTTTACTTCATTAGTATTTCGAGTTGGAATCAAATCGATTATCTTATGACTTTCCAAATCAACCATCACTGTTCCATACGAAAACCGTTTGCGCAACGCGAAGTCATCAACACAAACTTTTTTTACAGAAGACTTATCCACAATTGATGGCATTTTTTTTAAGCAAAGAACAGATACTGCTTTTTCCAACTTCTATACTGTTTGATTTTAGAATCTTTGCTGCATTCACAGAACTAAGCTGTGCTGATGTAAATAATATATTCTGAACAAGTCTTCTGGTTTTCTTTCCATTATTTTCTACAAATGGATGACACTCAGAAAATGTTTTCTTTTCACATTTGCAATTAGAACAAAACATTTTTCTAGTTTTCACAAGAAGTATTACCTTTCTATTTTGCATAGGAAGATCTTGAATTTCTCTTTCATAAGATGAATGTACCTTTGATGAAAGAGTACCACAATAAGGACATTTTACTTCACTCATCTTGGAGCTAATATAAAATACAGCAACATTATTTTTGATATGATATTTGTCAAGTTGATAATTCGGATCTAATGCAGTAATAAAATCTTTCATTTGTTTGCTACCTCCACCTATATACATATCATATCAATTTAATACTTTGAATTCAACTAACAATGGAAAGAACCTATTCACCGTTTACCCTTACTATACTGTTTCCTAGACATAAAAATATGCTCCTCATATGATAGATTTTTGGATATTTCCATTGTCTACCATATGGGGAGCATATCATTTATGCGGGTTTCCGGGCTCTAGCTATGTGATTTGAGTACAGATTGAGTACAAAAAAATTAAGGCATTGCAATAATGGATGAAATAACATCAAATATGTTTTTAAAACCGATAATATTAACATTTGCAAAGTTATCAACATTATTGAGGATGTTTTCGGCAAATTGTTCTTTTGAAAGTGCTAAACTGTTTTCATTATTATTGAAAACCTCTTTATCAACAATTTTAATAGTCCTTTTCTTTTGGGCGTCAATTAATGTTTTATTATTGCATACAATACTGGTATTTTCTTTTAATTGATGTGATTTTTCAGTGAATTCATCTGATAAATAAATACGCCTTCCGTTTTTATCTAACCTGGTAATGTCATCTCGTGAATAAAGCATTTCAATGGATATTGGACAGTTAAAACCTTGTGTGTCTTTGATGCTGCATCCATATACGTTATTTCCGAATGAAACTGGATTAATATATGTTTGACCAATGGAAGAATCATTGTCGAATACACCAATTATTTTATTAGAATGGGGCACTTTCGCAAGATTTTTGAGCAAATTTTCTAATTTTGAGTCTCCTAAATCTTCGCTATATTCCAAATAATCTAAATCTAAGTTAGAGTAATCTCCTCTGTTTTGAAATTTTATTAATGCATTTTTTAAATGTTTCCAATCTGTTTTGCCTTCGGTAATGATTAGTGTTCTTGATATCGATTCGAATTTAGTTTTGTATTGCTCTAATGTATTTAAAATATTAATATAGTTTTCATCTATAATAGAATAACAATTTTTTATTTCATCAAAATAGTCTATATTATCCATGATAGTCCCTGTAGGGAGTGCAACAAATTGACAATTTTGAGAAAAGGTTTCTCGCATTCCCAATAAAAAGAATGGTGAATGGCTGCTGATAATAAATTGAATTTTTGGAAAGATTTTTATTAATGCAGGTAAGGAATCCTTGACTAAATCGGAATGAAGATGAATATCAATTTCGTCAATTAATACAATTCCTTGCACATTTTTGAAATCCATTGCTGTATTCCCGGAAATTCTACATATTCTTTTAATATTGTAGCAAATATTCCTAAAAATCATAATTTCACCAGAAGAAAGGTTAGAAAATTTGTCTACAAGTTCTTCTTCAGAACCATCATTTTTAATTCCGATAACTACTATTTTACGATATGTTTTATCAGAAATTCCAAATCGAAAAGACTTATAATCGTAACTTTTAAATATATGTGAAAGTAGTTGGTTAAGCATTGTTTGTATTTTTGAATTTTTACCATTATATATTTTTCGGTGTTCAATTTCACCAGATGTATTTGTGATACAAATATCTTTTTCTTCATAAAGCATTTTATCAATAATTACATCTAATATCCAAGCTTCAATATTATTCAATAAATTATATTGAACAATATTATGTGTTGAATGTCCGAGATAATTATTATCATCAATGACAAATTGTAATTTGTCATTTTGGGAATTTTCCCAAGTGGGTATATAATATCGATCAACAGGAAAATATAAAAAAAGTTCTTTAGCAAATACATTATCAGCTGAATATGACATTTTATTAAAGAAACCGTCATCTTTTAATTTTCTATTATCAAAATCTACATTTGGAAAATCAGCCCTATGACAATTATCTATAAATGTTTCATAATTATATATCATTAAATCTACATATTCTGAATTATCGGAAAAAGTAATTCGCTCATATGAATGGTTTTTCCCGGAGCGAATATAGTGTTTTGAACCTAATCGGTAATAATTTGTGGAGGAGACTTCTTCAAGTACATTGTAGAAGTGACGTTTGTTTTCAATTAAAGAGTGCAAAATATTTGATAAAACTAAAGTTTTACCGGAGCCATTTTTACCAATTAGTATAACGGGTAGGGGATTACCTGTTTCATCAAATGGAAATGAGTATTTCAAATTTTCTATAGCACCATAGTTTTGAATTTCGATTTCTTTTAAATACAATATTTATTCCTCCTCTTTTGTAAAATCAGATATTAATCAATTAAAATTATACTTTAATATTATAAATCTAATCAAGCGGTAGCTGACTTTTCTGTAACTCCAATTCCACTTTTTCTTTTGTCTCGGCTATCTCATCTATAGCTGCCTGTGTTGCTTCATTTGGATTATCACCAGCGGATTCCAAAACACTTTGGTAGATGTAATTCAATTTTTCCCATTTCAACAGGTCATTAAATACCTTGTAACTTCTGATATTCAACAATGCATCCTGCAAAGACAGCGTATGTGCCTTCCCTCTGGTGGTGTATCCGATTTCGAGATAAGAAGAGAGAACCGGATTCAGATGGATGGATACAGTATTATCTTTTAACATCTTGTCTTCTCCACGCTCTCCGCTGATCTGGAGGATGCCGGAATTACAAAGCACCATAAGTACGCCCATCAGATCACCGACTGTTTCCAGACGAAGTCCGGCGGTATCACTGCCATTCAAAGCATTATAACTGACACCGAGTGCAGCTGCAATTTTTCTCTAACTGAGGAGGTTGTGGCTGCATTTTATTTGTTTCGTATTTTCGGATAGAAACCGGATGGATGCCGGTCAGCTCAGCCAGTTTATCTTGCGTAATGCCAATTTGCTTTCGGCAGTATTTGATTTTTTCTCCTATGGTCATTTTCATCGTCCTCCATGTATCGAGATGGCTACATTATACCATGTTTAAAAAATTTTTTCTACTGGCATTTCAAAATACCTGACAATAGCGAAGTCGCTACATATAATGAGATTATAAAAGTAGCGATAACGCTACACAAAGAAAAGGAGGATGCATATATGGCAGAAAACAAAAAGATTTATATTACTGCAAATGAACTCGCAGAAATGCTGGGTGTTTCTGTAGGTCATGCTTACAAGCTGATCCGTAAGCTGAATCAGGAACTGGAAAAAGAAGGATTTCTGGTGATTGCGGGCAAAGTTCCCAGACGCTATTTTGAAAAACGCTGGTATGGTTTCAGTGTGTGGGAGGTGGTCGAATGAAAGCGGAAAAAGACAAGAAAACAGGAAAATGGTTGATTCAGTATCGTTATACGGATTGGCAAGGAAAACGTCGGAAATCTACCAAAAGAGGTTTTGCGACCAAAAGAGAGGCGGAGGAATGGCTTCGAAATTTCCTTATTACGCAAAAAGCGGATTTTGATATGAAGTTTGCGGATTTTTGGAAGATGTATTGTGCAGATATGGAAACTCGCCTGTGGGAGCATACCATGAGAACGAAAAAGTATATTGTGGATCTGAAAATTCTCCCGTATTTTGGGAATAAGCGGGTAAATGATATTACTGCAGCTGACATCCGGCAAAGGCAGAATGAGTTGATTAAAATGGGGTATTCACCCACTTATCTGAAAACAATCAATAACCAGTTGAGTGCAATTTTTAATTATGCGGTTCGATATTATGATTTGAAAAGTAATCCCTGTGCAAAAGCCGGAAGCATGGGTAAGAGTAAGGCAGAAGAAATGGATTTCTGGACAGGAGAGGAGTTTAGGAGGTTTATCGACAGTGTTATGAACAAAAGGCGTTCTTATATGGCATTTATGACTTTGTACTGGACGGGAATGCGTTTGGGAGAACTTAGGGCACTTACACCTGCTGACTTTGACTTTGAGACAAATATGCTTTCTATTACAAAGTCATATCAGAGAATAACAAGTCCGTTCAAGAGTCAGATGTCTTGTGTCCGTGAATTGAAATTAGTGCAAAAAGAGAAAAAATATATTTTAAAGCAATTACCTGTTAAAGAAATGGAGTGTTTAAGAACAAATAAGCATGAAATGAAAAACATAAAGATGGGAGCGGATGAAGAGTGGACGCTGTGCGATAAGAAAGAAGTACTAGAACTAGATATATCTTATCCGATTTGAAAAGATTCATGCGCAAACGTTTTGGAATTAAAATTTCAACAGGAAAATATAAAGCACCTGTAGATTTTACACAGGAGTTTTTAACGATAAAACTTCTAATGGATGTTTCTCAGAGCGAATTATTTATTAATAACGGAGAGGTTGTTATGTCAAACTTACTTTTTCCGGAAGATTTTTATAAAGTTAAATTATTTGCAACAGGAGGAGATTTGGTAATTGAAAAAAGTATAATTTATGAGATGGATGAAATAATGAACCACCCGTTGGACGGGGACCTGATTTGAAGGAAATTGTTTATAAAAACATTCATCTGAAGTTGTTTGTATCCTAATCTACAAACCCTCTTACATATACAAAAGATGAAAGGGTAAAATACAGGGTGAGAGAAAAGAATTTTAGAAAATTCAAAATAACCTAAAAATTGACTTATAACATTTGCTAAGTTAAAATGAAATAAAAACAGGTAAGTAAATAGTGCTCTAGATTTCAGTGTAGATAGTTGAGAGGAAGGTGTTGGGTATGGCAAAAATAGAAAGATATATAAATGAAGATTTTGATCAGTTACTTTCCAAAATTGAGAACGGAATAATAAATGGCAGTATGTCAGCAACGTTAGAAGATGCCAGTGACTTTCGAAGTGGAACTGCGCGTTGTAGCGTTCGTGTTTTTGAGCGTTACAGCTATGCCGGAGGAAACAGAGTGAGTCTTAATATTACACTTTTTCAAAATGACAAAGATCCAGTTCAACTTTCCGCAATTACAGCGGGAGGAAGCCAAGCTGTATTTTTCAAAATTAATACATGGGGGGAAGAGGCATTTCTCGATAAGTTAATCGAGTTGTTGGATTTCGCTAATTGATAACTTCACGTTTGTAGGGGCGATAAGCTGTTTATTTGAGGATACCTTCAATTATGCTGATAAAAACGGTGTAAGACGAGGATATGGTTACGAACTCATGCAGGCTCTGGCGGGCTATACCGGATGGAAATTTGAATATGTGAGATGTGACTGGTCTAACTGTTTTGATAAGATTGAAAATGGTCATATCGCAAAGCCAATCCAGGTTGATAAGTTGCTGTCGATATTATCAGAAATCATAAGACAACAAGATTAGTTTTAGTTATAGACATAGGACCATAGAGAAGTGTTGTGATATTTCACTTACTAAGACTTCTTGTCGTTGGCTGCATCATATAAAAACGCTTTTTACGTTAAAAAGTGCTGTAATTGAAGAAAAAACATGATATCATGCGAGTAACAAATCAAAATTTGGAGGCTATTGGAAATGACTGAAAGAGAAAAAATGCTAAGTGGAGAGTTATACGATCCAACAGATAAAGAATTGGAGCAACTGCGTCTGAATGCGCGTAAATTAGCAAGAAAATACAATTTGACAGATGAAGATCAGCCAGAAGAGCAAGCACAGATATTGCAAGAATTACTGCCAACAACAGAGGAGCTTCCGTATTTGCAGGCACCTGTTTATTTTGATTACGGATGCAATACTTTCTTTGGAAAATTCAGTTCTGCTAATTTTAATTTTACATGTTTAGATGTAGGTGAAATACATATAGGCGATAATGTGATGATTGGTCCAAATGTTACATTGGCAACTCCTATGCATCCATTATTACCTGAAGAACGCAATATCCGAAAGAGAGAAGATGGTAGTTTTTATAATCTTGAATATGCGAAACCAATCACTATAAAAGATAATTGTTGGCTGGCATCTAATGTAGTTGTTTGCGGTGGTGTCACCATAGGAGAAGGGTGTGTAATTGGTGCAGGAAGTGTTGTAACAAGAGATATTCCACCTTATAGTCTGGCAGCTGGAAATCCATGCCGGGTTATTCGTAAGATAACTGAGAAAGATCATATGCCAGATGGAATTGAAAAGAATTGAAAACTTCAAGTTTGAAAAATTGAGAAATCGTAAAATGGAAGAAAAAAAGAAATGACGGTTCAACAATTAAAATATATTTTGAAGGTAGCAGAAGTTGGCTCTATTACTGAAGCGGCAAAAATGCTTTTTATATCACAGCCAAGTCTGTCCAACTCCATCAAAGAAACGGAAAAAGAGGCTGGTATCACCATTTTTCACCGCAGCAGAACCGGAATTACTCTGACAAAAGATGGTGCTGAATTTCTCGGTTATGCTCGTCAGGTAATACAGCAGATGGAACTGCTGGAGGATCGGTATGTTACAAATCTTCCGGGGAAAGTGACATTTGGAGTATCTTCTCAGCACTATACTTTTACGGAAAACGCTTTTGTGGAGTTAGTTAAGCGTTTTGGACAAGAACGATACGCTTTTTATTATAATGAAACCGGAACACATCAGATATTGGATGATGTGAAAAATCGTGTCTGTGATTTAGGCATCCTTTATTTATCGCATGAAAACGAAGTCGTCATGCGGAAAGTGATAGAGGAAAACCATCTGGTGTTTACCGAGCTATTTTCAGCAAAGCCTCATGTTTTTTTGCAAAAAAATCACCCATTGGCATCGAAAAAAGTAGTTTCCGTCCATGACCTTGCACCTTATCCGCGGCTAAACTTTGTACAGGGAGAGTATGAATCTGTCTATTTTTCAGAGGAACTATTCAGCTCCATTCCGGTGGATAAGGAAATTCGGGTCAATGACAGAGGGGCTATTGTCAACTTCATGCTTGGACTGAATGCCTATACTATTTCAAGTGGCATTTTCCCGAAATATTTGAACGGAGAAAATATCATCTCCGTTCCGCTTGCAGAAAATGAAACAATGCATATTGGATATGTGCTGAATGAAAATCAGGAATTAAGCGAACCTGGAAAAAGCTACCTGGAAGAATTACGGAAATATGCTCCAGCCAATCCATAGTCATAGGCTATGGATAATCATATAAAATAGGTGTTATGTATGTACTGCTGTTTGCTGATATAATAACAGCAGAAAGGTGGTTGATGATTATGCCTATGGCGGTGCTGAGCAATTTTCTGATTTATTGCGTTATAAATGCCTTTACTCCGGGACCGGGAAATATTCTGGCATTAAATACCGTAACAAACTATGGATATAAAAAAGGAAAGCCGCTGTTCTTTGGGATTTTTGCAGGCTACTATGTAGTACAAATCTTATGTGCAATTTTCGTATATGGGGTTAATTCTTTGCTTCCAAATGCAATGGAAGTGATGAAGTATATCGGAGCAGCCTATATCCTGTGGCTTGCGATTCATATTGCTTTCAGCAAGCCGTCAACAGAAAACGCAGAGCAATCGGCATCGTTTCTGAAAGGCTTCATGTTGCAATTTGTCAATGTGAAGATCTATATGTTCGGAGTTACCGCACTAACGGGTTATGTTGTAGGATATATGTCCTCTTTTCCGGCTTTGCTGTTTTTTGAGCTGGTTATTGCAACGATCGGAACGATCGCAACCTGTACTTGGACTGGCTTGGGCGTACTGATTCAGAAGTTTTATCTGCGGCATTTCCGTGTTATTAACATTATCCTTGCACTAACATTACTGGAGTGTATTTGTGGAATGTTAAGATAATTGTTGCTTTTAGTGAAGCATAATCTGGATTATTTAAAATGTCTTCTGTCGCAAATCCCCCTTCTTTCCGTTAATATATTGACAAAAACAGGGAAAGGAAAGAAGGTATGTTTCAAACGATTATTAGTACAATCAGTTCTTTTATGTACAGCAAGCTGCTGGTCATTATACTGATTGGTGCGGGATGTATTTTACAGTTCGAACAAGATTTACACAGGTAAGATTATTTAAGAGAGCTTGTGGATCTGTAATGGAAAAGCCAGAGGATAAAGAGGCGATTTCCTCTTTTCAGGCACTTATGGTTTCAACAGCATCCCGTGTGGGAATGGGAAATATTGTTGGGGGTTCATCGGCAATTTGTATAGGGGGATTTGGTCCTGTATTCTGGATGTGGGTGATTGCGATCATCGGTGGAATTTTGGCAGTGCTGACAGGATGGTGTCTGCTTGGCGACGGCTCACGTATCGTAAAAGTAACGTCAATGTTTGTGCGCATTTTTGAAGAAGCATTTGATTTTAGAGCAATTTTCGGAGCCTTTTCCGGTTCAGCCATGATGCAGGGAATCCGCCGGGGACTCTATTCCAATGAGGCAGGTATCGGTTCCGCTCCGAATGCATCGGCTTCGGCAAATGTCAGCCATCCGGTAAAACAGGGGCTGGTACAGATGTTATCCGTATTTATTGATACTTTGTTGCTTTGTACAGCAACAGCAATGATGTGTATGTCATCCGGGATCAATCCGGCAAAAGAATTGCAGGGAGCACTATGGGTGCAGGCATCTCTTCAGGAATCACTTGGTTCCTTAGGTCCGGTTTTTATTACAGTAGCAATGGTATTTTTTGCATTTACAACTCTGCTCGGAAACTGTTTTTATTGTGACAATCTTTTAATCTACATTCACAAAAAACAGCCGGAAAAAGCTTTTATGAAAGGCTTCAGACTGGTATCGGCACTTGTAATCTTTCTGGGCGCAGGAATGGAGATGTCTCTTTTGTGGGATCTTTCCGATGTACTGATGGGGTTATGGCGCTCATTAACATCCGGTTATCCTGATTTTATCAGAGATTGCATTTAAAGCGGTCCAAGAATTATGAAGCACAGTTAAAGAAAGGAATTAACCCTGTTTTTAAAAGCGCAGACATCGGGCTTAGTCAAAAAACAGATTTCTAGAGATAGGTTTAACAAAAGCTAAAAGAATAATAAGATAATTACAA
>ENA-OQET01000536-OQET01000536.1-human-gut-metagenome-genome-assembly--contig:-NODE-536-length-19913-cov-6.830183_pt1 | contig 19913 bp, 16 predicted proteins | sample MGYA00242800_ERZ504645 | MGnify/ENA primary metagenome ERZ504645 (study PRJEB26092, sample SAMD00036308) | human gut metagenome | host: Homo sapiens | study: EMG produced TPA metagenomics assembly of... | reverse complement strand
CAATCGTATAACTGACAAGTATGAGAAGCTATACTCTCTCTTGCTTTGATAGCACTGCGTTTACCGCTTCCGGTTGCGAGGACGATTACCGAAGCATGGTACTTTTCGAAGGTGTGGAGCCTATCTACCAGATTGGGACATGTGACAATCTGGTGTCCAATCTTTCTTATTATCTTTCTGAAACAAACGAAGATACAGTGCTGGGCATTGACGGCGGCGACGGTTCCTATAATGTGATTAACGAGCACGAGTCGGTGGCTTCCGTGACTTTTACCGATGATGTCAACGGGTATCAGCGTATCAAGATTCATCCGCTGGCAGAGGGGGAGACGATTGTGAAGGTGATGGATGGTTCCGGTGAGGAAACACAACTGCGCATCACGGTGAAAGGTCGTAGGCAATATACGTTGACGAAAATGGGCTTCGAGTATGGTATCAGTAGTGGTGCACCGACGGAACTGCTGGGTGATGTTTCTAAGGCACTTGCCGAGCGTCCTTGGGTGAAGGATGGCGGGTATTATGTGCTGGTGCCCGAAGATTTCTCCAATAGTATGTGGAAAGGTGTATTGGAAATCTATCCGACGGGAAAAGAGGAGGAACCGCTAATGGGGATATACGAGACAGTTCCAGTGGAAGATGAGAACGGAGATACATATGCATTGTGGCAGTTTACTTATAATGGAGAGAAGAGGCTCTTTACGCGGACGGTCTCGGGAAATGGTAAATGTGTACTTGCGGAAAATGTAACTCCTTTCTGTCCTTCCGGTTTGCTGCCCGAAGGTGCACTGGTGGTTTATCGCGAAATGTTTATACTTCGGATGGAATAAGGTTTTAGTGGAAATCTTGTCAAGAGCAGATTTACGAAAGATTAACAGACGGGAGGCTTAGGCTTCCCGTTTTTGTTTCTGTTGCGCATCATCTGTCTGTTCTGTATGCATCATTCGTTTGCTTCGAATGCATTGTCTGTTTGTTCTGGACTAATCATCCGTTCCCTCCACTTCACTGTCCCAAACCTTAGGGCTTTTCACGGAAACCCCAGGGCTTTGGAGGGTAAATGCCAGCCATTTCACTTGCTAAGGTGTGGCATTTAGGATGGTAAGGTGTGGAGTTTGGGGAGCCGGCATGTGGCATTTCAAATGGAATGCCGTGGAGGGTAAAAAGAAAAGGAGAAGCAATGCTTCTCCTTTTCCGGTAGTTTAAATTTGAAATATCTAAAAAATGACATTACAAATATACAACATCGCAGAGGCGATGTCAAGTGTTTCGCCGATTATTTTCGATTACAGTCCAGCCAACTCCAAAACTTTGTCAATGGCAGCGTTCAGTCCGTCAGCATTCTTGCCGCCGGCAGTTGCAAAGTGGGGCTGGCCACCGCCACCGCCTTGGATAAGCTTGGCGGCCTCTTTCACCAGGTTTCCGGCTTTCAGTCCGCCTGCCACGAGGTTGTCGCTCAGCATGACGGTCAGCATAGGCTTGCCTTCGGCTTCAGTTCCTGCCACGAAGAACAGGTTTTCCGTAATCTGGCCACGCAGCTGGAAGGCGATGTTCTTCACTGTTTCTGCCGGCAGGGGAGCACAGAACTTGATGACTTTGACGCCATTGACTTCCTGCACGTTCTTCAGCAGTCTTTCCTTCAGCTGTGCTTCTTTCTCTTTCATGAAGTCCTCTACCTGCTTCTTCAGTCCGGTGTTTTCGTCAATATACTTACGGATGGTTCCGGCAAGGTCGGGTGCGTTGTTGAAGAGTGCCTTCAAGTCGCGCAGCGTGTCTTCGATGGTGTTCATCAGTTCCTCCACGCGTGCACCCGTGTAGGCTTCGATACGGCGCACACCGGCAGCCACGGAACTTTCGGAGATAATCTTCACCATACCGATGTTTCCGGTAGCGGCCACGTGCGTACCTCCACAGAACTCTACGGAAGAACCGAACTGGATAACGCGTACATGGTCGCCGTACTTCTCGCCGAACAGAGCGATGGCGCCCAGTTCCTTGGCTTCTTCGATAGGAATGTTGCGGTATTCCTTCAAAGGTATGTTGGCGCGAATCTTTGCATTAACGATGTGTTCCACCTGGCGGATTTCCTCGTCCGTCACCTTCTGGAAGTGTGAGAAGTCGAAACGCAGGGAGTCGGGCGTAACCAAAGAACCCTTCTGCTCTACGTGCTCGCCCAATACTTCGCGCAGCGCGGCATCCAGCAAGTGGGTGGCAGAGTGGTTGGCGGCGCAAGCGGCGCGCTTGTCGGTATCCACGCACGCCATCATCGGAGCTTCCAGATGCTGGGGCAGCTTCTTGGTGATGTGGATGGGCAGATTGTTCTCCTTCTTGGTATCCACCACTTCGATGGTTTCGAACTCGTTCACCAATACACCGGTGTCGCCTACCTGACCGCCGCTTTCGGCGTAGAACGGAGTCTTGTCCAGTACAATCTGATACAAGGTCTGGTTCTTCTGCTTCACTTGGCGGTAGCGCAGCACGGATGTCTCGTATTCCGTATAGTCATATCCCACGAATTCGGTAGTACCTTCTTTCAGTGTAATCCAGTCACCGGTCTCCACGGCGGCGGCATTACGGGCGCGCTGTTTCTGCTGTTGCATTTCGGCATCGAACTCCTTGATGTCGGCAGTCATGCCGTTTTCGCGGAGAATCAGTTCCGTCAGGTCGAGTGGGAAACCGAAGGTGTCATATAAGGTAAAGGCATCCTTTCCGCTGATTTCGTTCTTGCCGGTGGCTTTGGCATCTGCCATGGTCTTTTCCAGCAGGCGGATACCCGTCTCCAGGGTGCGGAGGAAGGAGTCTTCTTCTTCTTTGATAACTTTGGCAATCAAGTCCTTCTGCGCATTCAGCTCGGGGTAAGCGCCGCCCATATTCTCGATGAGCACGGGGAGCAGCTTGTACATGAATGCCTGCTTCTGTCCGAGGAACGTGTAACCGTAGCGCACGGCACGGCGCAGGATGCGGCGGATGACGTAACCTGCCTTGGCATTGCTCGGCAGCTGTCCGTCGGTGATGGAGAAGGCGATGGTGCGGATGTGGTCGGCAATTACACGCATGGCGATGTCCGACTTCTCATCTTCGCCATACTTCTTGCCTGCCATGTCTCCGATGGCTTTCAGTATCGGTTGGAATACGTCGGTGTCGTAGTTGGAGGTCTTTCCTTGCAGTGTGCGCACCAGTCGCTCGAAGCCCATGCCGGTGTCGATAACCTTGGCGGGAAGTCCTTCCAGGCTGCCGTCCGCCTTGCGGTTGAACTGCATGAACACGAGGTTCCAGATTTCAATCACCTGCGGGTGGTCTTTGTTCACCAGCTGGCTGCCGGGTACTTTGGCCTTCTCTTCTTCCGAACGGGAGTCCACATGGATTTCCGAACACGGACCGCACGGTCCCGTATCACCCATTTCCCAGAAGTTATCGTGTTTGTTGCCATTCAGAATGTGGTCTTTCGGCAAGAACTGCTCCCAGTAAGAAGCGGCTTCGTTGTCGCGTTCCAGTCCTTCTTCGGCGCTACCTTCGAATACGGTGGCGTAGAGGTCTTTGGGGTCGAGTTTCAATACATCCACCAGATACTCCCATGCCCAGGAGATGGCTTCCTTCTTGAAGTAGTCGCCAAACGACCAGTTGCCCAGCATCTCGAACATGGTGTGGTGGTAGGTGTCGTGACCCACTTCCTCCAGGTCGTTGTGCTTTCCGCTTACGCGAAGGCATTTCTGCGAGTCAGCAACTCTTTTGTATTTCGCCGGGTGGTTGCCCAAAATGATATCTTTAAACTGGTTCATTCCCGCATTGGTGAACATCAACGTGGGGTCATCCTTAATCACCATCGGGGCCGAAGGCACTATCTGGTGACCTTTACTTTCGAAGAAACTCTTGAAAGAGTCTCTGATTTCGTTTGCAGTCAACATACTCTCTATTGATTTATCTGATTCTAATTTGATTTACCTTCTCTTGTCGCTTTTTTGCCCGTTTCTTACTACTAACTACTTGCTACTTAGTCTTAATATTCTTGAAAAAACTGTGCAAAGATAGCTTGTTTTTATTACTTTTGTCGCATTGACAAGCGAAATATTTCCTAAGATGCGCAAAGTTTACTACATTTATAATCCCCAGACGCAGACGTACGACCGTATTTATCCTACCGTGAGGCAGCGGGCGCTGAGCATTCTCCGCCGTTTGTTCATCGGTATGGGGCTGGGTGCGGGCAGTTTCATCGTATTGCTGCTTATCTTCGGCTCTCCGTCGGAGAAGGAGTTGCGAAAGGAGAACAGCAAACTGCAGGCGCAGTACAACGTCCTCTCCCGCCGGCTGGACGAGGCTATGGGAGTGCTGCAAGACATACAGCAGCGTGATGACAATCTGTACCGGGTGATTTTCATGGCCGACCCTATTCCTTCTGCCATCCGTCAGGCTGGATACGGCGGTACCAACCGCTATGAGCATCTGATGGATATGGCTAACTCCGACTTGGTTATCAATACCACGCAGAAAATGGACATGATTAGCAAGCAACTCTATATCCAGTCCCGCTCCTTTGACGATGTGGTGGAGATGTGCAAGAATCATGATGAAATGCTGCGCTGCATTCCTGCCATACAGCCGGTTTCCAATAAAGACCTCCGTAAGACCGCTTCCGGTTACGGTACGCGTATCGACCCCATTTATGGTACCAGCAAGTTCCATGAGGGTATGGACTTTTCGGCTCCCCAGGGCACGGATGTCTATGCCACGGGAGATGGCACCGTGGTGCAGATGGGCTGGCAATCGGGCTATGGCAACAGAATTGTGATAGACCACGGCTTCGGTTATCAGACGGTGTATGCACACTTGCGCGATTTCCGGACGAAGTTGGGCAAGAAAGTGGTACGTGGTGAGGTCATTGGCGGGGTAGGCAGTACGGGCAAGAGTACTGGTCCGCACTTGCACTACGAAGTACACGTTAAGGGAAAAGTTGTGAATCCCGTCAACTACTACTTCATGGATCTCAGTGCCGAGGATTATGACCGCATGATACAGATTGCGGCGAACCATGGTAAGGTGCTTGATTGACGGATGATTTATAGAGAAAGGATTACATCATGCTGAATACAGATAAGAATTTAAAGTTATATTACTCCATCAGCGAGGTGGCTGCCATGTTCGATGTCAACGAATCACTGCTCCGTTTCTGGGAAAAGGAGTTTCCGCAACTCAATCCGAAGAAGGGGGGCGGGGAATACGCCAGTACCGTAAGGAGGACATTGAGACAGTGAAACTTATCTATCATCTGGTGAAGGAGCGCGGAATGACCTTGCCCGGCGCCCGCCAACGGATGAAAGACAATAAAGAAGCTACGATACGCAACTTTGAAATCGTAGATCGCCTGAGAGCTATCCGCGAAGAACTGGTAGGCATGAAACTGGCATTGGATGAGTTTACTTACGAGGATGTGGAGAGCTTGAAGGAAAATATTCAAGGACTGAAGTAAAATAAATACCACTCCGTTTATTCCTCTACTCTCGTCACTTGTTTTATATTCTGTATCTGCTTCAGGTTATTGCAGATAGTGCGCACGTCGTCCACATCGTGTACATAGAGTTGTATCTTTCCTTCGAAGATACCGTCGTTGGTTTCGATGGTCAGTTTACGGATATTCACGTTGAGCTGGCGGGAGATGACTTGAGTTACTTCGTTCAGCAATCCCATGCTGTCTATACCTTTTATATATATGGTGACGAGGAACGACAAATCCTTGTGAGTGTCCCACTCGGTGGCGATGATACGGTTTCCGTAGCTACTCTTAAGGCGGGTGGCAACGGGGCATTGGCGCTTGTGGATGACAACACGGTTTTGCTCGTCGATGTATCCCAGTACGTCGTCACCCGGAATGGGATGGCAACAGTCGGCCATAATATAGTTCTTTGAGATGGTCTCTTCCGTCAGCTTCAGAATCTGCTTAGTGTTGATTTTCTCTTGCGGTGTTTTCTCTTCCGGTTGTTCTTTGGCATCCTTGTTGTCCTTGTTACCGAAGGAGAAGGTCAGGAACTTCTTCCAGTTGCTGTTCTGCTTTTCCTTGAACACGTTCTTGTCGGCATCGCCCAGCACAACCCGTTTGTTGCCGATGGCAACGAGCAGCTCGTCGCGGGTGTGGAAGCCGTGCAGCCTGGTCAGCTTGTCCAGAGCAGCATCATCCATACGTATATCCTCGTTTTTGAAGAATTCGTTCAGTATGGTTTCACCTTCTTTCTGATAGGCTTTCGCCTCTTTGCGCAGGATGGCGGCAATCTTGGCGCGGGCGCGGGCAGTGGTGGCATACACTTCCCACTCCGGCTGTACGCGTTGCGATTTGGAGGTCAATATCTCTACCTGGTCACCGCTTTGCAGTTTGTGGCTTAGGGGAACCAGTTTGTGGTTTACCTTGGCGCCGATGCAGTGGCTGCCGATGTCGGTATGCAAGGAGAAGGCAAAGTCCAGTGCCGTAGAGTTCTGCGGCATGGTCTTGAGGTCGCCTTTCGGGGTGAAGACGAAAATTTCCGATGCAAACAAGTTCAGTTTGATGGTATCGAGAAAATCGATGGCGTCCGGTTGTGGGTCGTCCAGAATTTCCTTGATGGTACGCAACCATTTCTCCAGTTCGCCTTCATCTTCGCTGCCTCCGCCTTCTTTGTATTTCCAGTGGGCGGCAAAGCCTTGTTCGGCAACGTCATTCATGCGTTCACTGCGGATTTGTACTTCAATCCATTGCCCGTTGTTACCCATAAGGGTGACGTGCAGGGCTTGGTAGCCGTTGGCTTTGGGATGGCTCACCCAGTCGCGCAGGCGGTCAGGGTGGGGCTTGTATATCTTGGATATGGAGACGTAAATGTCGAAGCAGTCGTTTAGCTCTTCCTCTATATTGCGGGGCTCGAAGATGATGCGGACAGCAAGCAAATCATAGATTTCCTCGAAGGGGACATGCTTGGTCTGCATTTTGTTCCAGATGGAGTAGATGGACTTTACACGGGCAAGGATACGGTATTTCAGTCCCATTTTGTCCAGTTGCGCCCGTATCGGAGCGGTGAACTCATTGAATACCTTGTCGCGCTCCACGGCGGTGGCTTCCAGTTTCTCTTCTATCTCGTGGTACTCTTCCGGATGTTCGTACTTGAAGCTCAGGTTTTCCAGTTCTGTCTTGATTTTGTACAAGCCGAGGCGGTTGGCGAGCGGGGCATAAATATAGAGTGTTTCGCCTGCAATCTTGAACTGCTTGTTGGGTAGCATGGAGCCGAGTGTACGCATGTTATGCAGACGGTCGGCTATCTTGATGAGGATAACCCGGATATCGTCGGACATGGTGAGCAGCAGCTTCTTGAAGTTCTCTGCCTGCGCCGAGGCACGGTCGCCGAAGATACCGCCGGAAATCTTTGTCAGCCCGTCTACAATCTGGGCGATTTTGGGACCGAAGATGTTTTCAATATCCTCTACGGTGTAGTCGGTGTCCTCCACCACATCATGCAGCAATGCCGAGCATATGGAAGTAGACCCCAGTCCTATCTCATTACAGACAATCTTTGCCACAGCAATGGGGTGCATGATGTAGGGCTCGCCGGAACGACGCTTGATGCCCTTATGCGCCTGGTTGGCAAAGTTGAATGCTTTGGTTATTATTTCGACGCGCTTGCGGTGCTTGGTGGCCAAATAGTCGTTCAACAGTTCTTGGAATGCCTGTTCGATCATTTCCTCTTCGGCTTTTTCCTTTTCCTTCTGACTTATATTTTCTTCCATATACTGCTTTCTCCTTTCTTCACTTCACTTTTTGCAAAAATAAGCAATTTTCAACACCGGGCAAGCGTTTATGTCTTTATTTATAAATCTTCAAGCGCTTTCCTGCGGAGATTCTGGTACTGCGCAATCCATTCCAACTTTTTAACTGATTGACAGTGACGCCGTATTTCCGTGCAATGCTGCCGAGATTCTCGCCACTGCGTATCTTGTGGTAGGTGACATTCCCCGTAGCGGTACTGCCTTTGCTGCTACGTGCCGTCAAGCGTGTATTGGAAACGGCCACGACTCTGCGGTTCTTGAACAGCTCGTTACTGCGGTGGGCATAGATGGTGTCTTGCTTGTCAATGAAGGCACTGATGTAGTTGATGGGGAGGCGTAGCGTCTGCGGCTTGCTCTCTCCGGGGATGATGCTTTTCTTGAATTGGGGATTCAGGCTCTTTATCTGGTTCAGGCTGATGCCGCATAGGTCGGAAATCTGCTCGAAATGAAGGTTACGGCTTACTTGCACCGTATCGGTTGTTTCCGGAATGTCGGTTTCCATGGGGCAGATGTTGTGCTTGCAGTAGTAGGTCATTACGTAGTTGGCGGCAATGAAGGCGGGCACGTAGCCGCGTGTCTCTTTGGGCAGATAGTTGTAGATTTCCCAATAATCGGTTTTCCCTCCCGAGCGGCGGATGGCTTTGTTGATGGTGCCCGGACCGCAGTTGTAGGCGGCAATCACCAGGTTCCAGTCTTTGTAAATGTCATACATGTCCTTCAGGTAGCGTGCTGCCGCCCAGGTCGCCTTTATCGGGTCACGGCGTTCGTCTACGAGGCTGTTGCTTTCCAGTCCGTATATCTTTCCGGTGGCGAGCATAAACTGCCATAGTCCGCAGGCTCCCGCGCGGGATACGGCAGAAGGGTTGAGAGCGGATTCTATGATGGGCAGGTATTTCAGCTCGAGCGGCAGGCCGTAGGCATCCAGCGCTTCTTCGAAGATGGGCATATAGAAGTTGCAGGCGCTCAGCATGAAGGCAACCTGGTTGCGCAGACGTCCGGCATACATGTCGATGAACTTGCGCACAATCTCGTTGTATGGCATTTCCATGACGGTCGGCATGCGCGACAACCGGTCTATGTATACAGAGTCACTGAACATCGGGTTTACGGTAGAGGTGCTGCAGTCTTTTCCCAGGTCTATGTAATTCTTGGCTTTCCAGTCATTGAGCAGGCTGTCCAGCGGATAGGTCATGCTTTTGGGCAGCTCGATGGATTCCTGGCGTTCTGTACCGTTTTCGCGGATAAGCACTTCCACGCTTTCTTGCGCATGCATGGCCGGAGCGGTGAAGAGGGCGCAAAACAGAAGCGAGGAACCGAGGATAATTCTTTTCATATATATGGCCTTGTGTATCATAGGTAATAATTTATGCTTTAATTTTCGTTTTTAGAATCGGAAACTGCATTGTACGCCGACGTTCCTATTAGAGGAACCGGTCATCTGGCTGTTGATTATGGCAGGTTCCACTTTCATGCTGAGGTCGGGGGTGATGTCGAAGTTGGACAGCTCTGCGTCTACGTATGCGTCGACAACGGACAGCAGGTATACACCGATAAAGGCGAAGATGCTCAAGTCGCGGTATCGCCGGAAGGTGTCCTTACGCTTCCGCAGTGTCTCCGTCAGCTGGCTCTCAGTATAGTTATAGTTGGGAGGCAGCAAGTCGGTAATGGTACTGGAGTTGAAATTACCATTTACGGCATCTTTGTAGGCGGCCGAATAGTCCTTGTACATCTTGCTGTTCCATGTAAGGGCATAGGCACAACCGGCAAATCCTCCATAGAAGATGGGCAGTTTCCAATACTTGCGGTTGTAAATTTGTCCACCGCCGGGAATGACGAGGGCAAGCCAGGTGGCTTTTGTGGGATTAGGTACCCACCTTTTGGGGTCGATGGCCTTTTGCAGACTGTCTGTAGGCACGGGCTGTTCCTTCAGGTCGGGGCTGGCAGTCATTTCCAGCATCTTCCGCTTGTTTTCGGCTGCAAGACTGTCGGCAACAGTGAGGCTGTCCCGGTTCACCACGGTGTTGAGTGTATCGGTCTGATGCCGCTGCGCACGCTTGGAAGCGGCACGTGGACGGTCTTGACCATACATAGCAATCCCTGCCATCTGTAAAAAACAGAGCAGCAGGGCAATGGCTAACTGATATATTCTTCCTTTTTTCCTCATTTATTTCTTCAGCGTATCAAGAATGCCGATGATACGTTCCAATTCTTCTTCGTTATTGAACGGGATACTGATTTTACCTTTTCCTTTCTCCGAGCAGGTTAGCTGCACCTTGGTACTGAAAAAGCCCGAGAGCTGTTGTTTCAGCATATTGAATTCTTCGGGCAGTTTGGCGCGCTTGGGGGCAATCTTACGACCACCGCTCTTCACGCTTTCGCCTTCACTCAGTGACTTTACGATTTCTTCCACTTTGCGTACGGAATACCCGTGCTCCAGGATTTCTTCGAAAATCTTCACTTGCAGTTTGGGATCGCCAAGCGTTACCAACGCGCGGGCATGTCCCATGTCTATCTGCTTGTTCTGCAGTCCCATCTGGACGGGGGCGGGCAGTTTGAGCAGGCGCAGGTAGTTGGCAATGGTGGTACGCTTCTTACCTACGCGTTCGCTGAGGCGTTCCTGCGTCAGTCCGTATTGTTCCAACAGATGCTGGTAAGCGAGGGCTATTTCTACGGAGTTCAAGTCTTCGCGCTGTATGTTTTCGATGAGCGCCATTTCCATGACGTTCTCGTCATCTGCAGTGCGGATATAGGCAGGGATGCTTGTCAGTCCGGCAAGCTGCGAAGCACGGAAACGACGCTCGCCGGCGATAATCTGGTATTCGTCGTCGCTAAGCTTGCGCAGGGTGATGGGCTGTATGATGCCGATTTCGGAGATGGAATCGGCTAACTCCTGCAACGCAACCGGGTCGAATTCATGACGGGGCTGGTTGGGATTGACCGTAATCTTCGACAGCTCTATCTCATTGATAGAGGAGGAGCCTTCGGTCTTTACTTCATCCATGGAGAAGAGGGCGTCTAGCCCGCGTCCTAATGCATTTCTTTGTGCCATCTGTTTATTTACTATTTGACGATTTACAATTTAACCATACGGGATGATTTGTTTGTGCATTGTAAATATGGTATTTATCACTAATCATTAATCACTAACCACTATAATCACTTCTTTTCGTTTCTGCTTATCAATTCCTTGGCAAGTGCCATGTGGTTTTTGGCTCCGGTTGAGTCTGCGTCATAGAGAATGGTGGGCAGGCCGTAGCTGGGAGCTTCGCTCAGTTTCACATTGCGCTGGATGACGGTGTTGAATACCAATTCCTGGAAGTGGCGTTTCACTTCATCGTAAATCTGGTTGGCCTGGCGCAGACGCGAGTCGTACATCGTCAGCAGGAAGCCTTCGATTTCGAGGGCAGGGTTCAGCTTGGACTTGATGATTTTAATGGTATTCAGCAATTTGCTGATGCCTTCCAGTGCAAAATATTCCGCTTGTACGGGGATGATTACCGAATCGGCGGCAGTCAGTGCGTTGACCGTAATCAGACCCAAAGACGGGGAACAGTCTATCAAGATATAATCAAACTCATTCTTCAGCGGAGCGAGTACTTCTTTCAGTATCTTTTCGCGGTTTTTCAGATTGAGCATCTCTATTTCGGCACCTACCAGATTGATGTGGGAGGAGATTACCTTCAGTGTGTCTATCTCCGTGTCATGAAGGGCCTCGCGTACGTCTGCACGGTCAATAATGCACTCGTAGATAGTACATTCCGACTGCTTGATGTCCACACCCAATCCTGAGGAGGCATTGGCCTGCGGGTCGGCATCTACAACGAGCACTTTCTTTTCAAGCGTGGCGAGTGAGGCTGCGAGGTTGATTGTCGTCGTAGTCTTGCCTACACCACCCTTTTGGTTAGCCATAGCAATTATTTTTCCCATAATCTCAATATTTATTGGCAGCGAAATAAGTGATAATTCCGGATAGCGCCTACAAATTTGGAGAAAGATTGCAAAAACGGTTGATAAGTCGGCTGTTTTGTTAATAACTCACAGACGTTTACCGCTGTTTTTCTTCTTGTAAATTGCGCGTAAAGCGTTCTTTCTCTGTTTAGTGGGCAAATATACGTATTTATCTTGAAATGAAGCTGATTTTTTGTCTCGCTTGCAGAAGATTAAGATTTGTAAACCAATGGAAGACATTGGCTTGGACTATTCTCTCTACTTGCATGAGATGTACATCTCGTGTTGTTTGAAACGTGCATCTCATGTTGCTCGAGATGTACATCTCATGCAGATGGACTACCGTGTAGAAGATAGTCGGGGGATAAGTTGTTCCCGGGCAGAAGGAGAGGAGCTGGTGTCAGACCAAGGCTTTGACGAACTCCCAGCAGAAGTACGCACACATCACACATTTCACTACTGTGCCCAGCAAGAATCCAAGCAGCGAGCCCAGCCCCGATTTCAAGGCCTGGTCTGTCTTGCTGCCTCCCATCAGTTCGCCGGCAAAGGCTCCGAGAAAGGGGCCGAGGATGATGCCCCAAGGCATGAAGAACAACCCTACGATGGTGCCTATGAGGCAGCCGCGCGTTCCCCACCGACTGCCTCCGCTGTATTTGCTGCCCAGCATCGGGACGAAATAATCCAGTATCTGTACAAGGACGACTGCTGCCAGCCATAAAAGTAACTGCGTGGTGGAAAACTGCGCCTTGTCCGTGAAATGTAGAAGCAACAAGCCTGCATAGGCTACGGGCGGTCCCGGAATCATAGGCAGGATGCAGCCTGCCAATCCGACAATCAGGCAGAGGATGCCCAAGATGATGAGAAGAATGTCCATAGGTGTATCGTTTCTGTTGGTGAAGATGACAGCGGTTGTTCCCTGCTACTCGAATCGGTTGTATATGACAATGGGGCGGGAGCGGCGTGTGCTCATCGACGGGAACCATATATCGTCGGCTGTGAGGCCACATTGCTTGATGGCTTCGGCGCAGTATTCCAGTCGTCCGAAGTCGGCATCGACATTGTTTGTACCGAATGTGAATTTGATTCCACGTGCTTTGGCGCGACGGATAATCTCGAAACTGGGAATCCGGTAGCGTGCATTGATTTCCAGAGCGATTCCATGTTGTTGCAATACATCCAATACGCGTTCAATGCGTCCGTCCGTCCAGTACTTGTCGTAATCATGCGCCATAGTATCGGGCAAGAAGGTAGGGTTGGCATAAATGTCGGCAGGCTCGTTGGTCAGAATCAGGACTGTTTGGTCGACAAGGTGGTCCATATACTGTTCAAGCGTAATGTCATCAAAGAGTGCTTCTTCGGCCCGGTAGATGCGCGAGTTACGTCCCTTGTGGTCTATGATGGTCATGGCGTCGGTAAACAGGTAATCGAAAATCCCCAAGGCTTCCTGCGAGAAAGTTGCCGTCCATTTGCGTCCCTCACCTTGTACACCGCACAGGAATGGCATCCCTTTTACTTCATTAAAATAGTCGTACACTTCTTTGTCATCGGCCAGCATACGTCCTACGCCTCCTTCTCCAGCATTGGGGGCGACACCATAGTTGATACCGTAATTCATGGACATGGCGTGTGCCATTTCCTTCGTCAGCCCTCCTTTCAAGTGAACGTGATAGTCTATAACTGGGAAATCGTGCTGCTGTAGCCTGATTATCTCATCCGTGCGCTCGTCTACCGGAGCAAGCGTGTCGGCTTCGTTGCGTGCTTCCTTGGCAAGCCGTTCGATGGCGAGATTCCGGAATGACACTTCGCCGTGTATGCCTTGCAGGGCAATGGAACCTTGACTCAGCAGTTGCCGGGCGTGCTCCTCTGTGCGATATGGGTGTCCGGGTTCGGTATAGCAAACAACTTCGGTTCCGTTAATGCAGACAATGATGTTTTGTCCGCGTACGGTTATCTCGAAGTCAAACCATTCTCCATCTTTTGCGAGTGAGCGATAGAGGTTGCGCACCGAGGCGAGTGAGCCGCTCTTGCGTGTGCCGTCGATGTCTCCGTTACGGAATATCACTTCATAACCGGACTCGCCGTCCGTATGAAAGAGGAGGCCTGCTTCGGAGCCGGGTTGTGTGAGGGCTTCTCCGGTGAGTCGGAAATTTTGGTATTCTTTGTCGTTGAAGAGCTTCCGGCCTTCTGCAATGACCGGGTCTGCCGTGTGAAGCGTAGATGTCCCGTCATTCCATTGGTCAAGTGGCTCGGGAGAACTGCTCCTGCCACAGCTTGTCAGGGTTGTTAGAAACAGAATAATTGCGGCAGCTGCCGTCTCGATGCGTGCAGCAATGGTAGAATGGCAAAAAGTGTTCATTATAGCATGGATTTTATGAATGATTATATTCCAATTATTGTCGGTACAAAGTTAGCCTTTTCTGAAAATATCTTTGAATACAAAAGAATTATTATCTTTGTAGTATTCTGTTTAAAGCCTTTTTAGCTACTTTTGCACGATAATAAAAAAGAAAGTTATGGAAAATCAGAGACCTTTGATATTGATTTCCAATGATGACGGCATCATTGCGAAAGGTATTAGCGAGTTAATCAAATTCCTCCGTCCGCTGGGCGAGATTGTGGTAATGGCGCCGGATGCACCCCGCTCTGGAAGTGCGTGTGCGCTGACTGTAACGGAACCTATCCACTACCAGTTGGTCCGTAAGGATGTTGGGCTGACGGTATACAAGTGTTCCGGTACGCCGACCGATTGTGTGAAGCTGGCTTTTCATACGGTGCTCGACCGCAAGCCCGACTTGGTGGTAGGCGGCATCAACCACGGCGACAATTCTTCTGTAAACCTGCATTATTCCGGTACGATGGGCGTTGTGATAGAGGGATGCCTGAAAGGAGTGCCTTCCATCGGATTCTCCCTTTGCAACCATGAGCCGAACGCTGATTTTGAGCCCGCAGGTCCTTACATCCGCGAGATAGCCCGGCTGGTATTGGAGAAAGGGCTTCCTCCGTTGACGTGCCTCAATGTCAATTTTCCTGATGCCAAAGAACTGAAGGGCGTGAAGATTTGCGAACAAACCAAGGGGCAATGGACCAATGAATGGGAAAACTTTGCCCATAGAGGAGATGCCCATTACTACTGGCTGACCGGCGAGTTTGAGAACAACGATGCCGAAAATGAGAAGAATGACCATTGGGCGCTTGATAACGGTTATGTGGCAATCACCCCGACCACGGTGGATGCAACGGCATACGGCTTGATTGATGAACTGAAAGCATGGTTCTGAATTAATTGACAATTATCAATTGATATGAAGTATTACTTGATTGTCGGTGAAGCTTCCGGCGACCTGCATGCCTCCCATCTGATGGCTGCATTGAAGGAGGAGGACTCGCAAGCGGAGTTCCGTTTCTTCGGAGGCGACCTCATGGCTGCAGTGGGCGGTGTGATGGTGAAGCATTACAAAGAGTTGGCGTATATGGGGTTCATTCCCGTATTGCTGCATCTGCGCACCATCTTTGCCAATATGAAGCGCTGCAAGGAGGATATTGTTGCGTGGCAGCCGGATGTGCTGATTTTGGTGGACTATCCGGGCTTTAATCTGGATATAGCCAAGTTTGTCCATGCCAACACAAGGATTCCTGTCTTTTATTATATTTCTCCCAAGATTTGGGCATGGAAGGAATACCGCATCAAGAATATTAAACGGGATGTGGATGAGCTGTTCTCCATCCTACCGTTCGAGGTGGAGTTTTTTGAAGGGAAGCACCGGTATCCGATACATTATGTCGGCAATCCGACAGTGGATGAAGTGACGGCTTTTCTTGCTTCCAGCTCAGAGACATTCGACGACTTTGTCCGGGCAAACGGACTTTCGGCCAAACCCGTCATTGCTCTGCTGGCCGGTAGCCGCAAGCAGGAAATCAAGGACAATCTGCCCGACATGCTTCGTGCGGCAGCTTCTTTTCCCGATTATCAACTGGTGCTGGCCGGTGCTCCGGGCATTTCTCCCGAGTATTACAAACGTTATGTGGGTGGGGCGGACGTGAAGATTATCTTCAACAAGACATTTCCTTTGTTGAGGCAGGCAGAGGCTGCACTGGTCACTTCGGGGACAGCAACGCTGGAAACTGCTCTGTTCCGTGTGCCGCAAGCGGTGTGCTACCATACTCCGATAGGGAAGGTTATCGCTTTCCTGAAACGGCATGTACTGAAAGTGAAGTACATTTCCCTGGTCAATCTCATAGCCAACCGGGAGGTGGTGAAAGAGCTGGTTGCAGATACCATGACGGTAGAGCAGGTACGCTCGGAGCTGAACCGCATTTTGTACGATAAGGAATACCGCCGTCAGATGCTCGAGGGATATGAGTATATGGCATCCCGTCTGGGAGAGGCAGGGGCACCCAAACATGCTGCCCGCAAGATGGTGGCATTGTTGAGGAGGAGCAGGGAGGAATAGTCGAAAAATTAAGAATTTGTTAAAATGGGGAAAGCCGGTGCAGTAAATGCCCGGCTTTTGTATTTTCTATACAGAAACAAATGAAAAGAACTTTGATTATGAAAAAGCTACATTGGTTATTTATGGCAATATGTTTGGCAGTGATGCCCGCTTTGCAATCATGTGATGATAACGACGGATATTCTTTGGGTAATTTTACCCCGCCTTTGTGGGCTACTGTGCGTGTTACGGGAAATGCCTTTTATTTAAACTGCGATGTCTGGGGGACACTCTGGCCGGTAAATACGGACATTGGGTGGTATGATGCCGTGGATGGGCAGCGTGTGATTACCGTGTTCAATCCTTTGTGGGACAACTATGCAGGATATGACCATGCTGTGAAGCTGCTGCGTCTGCAGAACGTCTTGACGAAAGAGGTGGAGATGCTGATTCCCGAAACCGAAGAGGAATTCGGTAATGACCCCGTGCTTATATATAAAGGTGATATTACCATCAGTGGTGGCTATATGAACATTTTTTTCATGCAGAACCTGCCATCTTCGACTGATAATAAACACCGCATCAGCCTGGTGCGTCCGCAAGAAGATGATGCTTTGTATGGCGAAGATGGATATGTCCATTTGGAACTCCGCTATAACGACTATGATGACTTGACGGGACGTCGTAGTCCTGGTGCTGTCTCCTATAACTTGAACAGTCTGGACATCCCTTCTGAAACCAAAGGCATCAAGTTGAAACTCAATTCAGAAGAGAATGGAGAGGTGGAAGTAACCTTTGATTTGAAAACTGCGGGGAGTAATGAAAAGCTGACTACTAATGTGGATTTGTCCAATATGCAGTTGAAGTAAGAAAGAGTTTGCGAGAGTATATAGTTAGAAAGAGCACCCGGGATTTTGATGTTATTCATCTTGCCCGGGTGCTCTTTTTATATTTGTTTTATGTAAGTTTGGTCATGTGAGTCGTCGTTAGAACATCGTCAAGGCATATAGATAAACAACTGCTGCAGGAATTGCCATCAGTGCACTGTCGAAACGGTCGAGCATCCCTCCATGCCCCGGCAGAATGTTACCGGAATCCTTGATGCCCAATTGGCGTTTCATGAGTGATTCGGTCAGATCGCCCCAAGTGCCGAAAATGACGACAACGATTGCCAGACCTACCCATTGCCATCCTGGCATAAAAGGAAAGAAATATGCAAAGCCAAGAGAGGAAGCGATGGAGAATATTCCGCCGCCGATGCTGCCCTCCCAGGATTTTTTAGGTGAGATGCGTTCGAACAGACGGTGTTTGCCTATCAGCGAACCTACGCAATAGGCACCTGTATCGCTCAACCAGATAAATACGAAAATGGAAAGCGGTAGAATAGGGTTGTAGGTCACACTGCTCGTTTCCGGGGAATTCTGAAAAGCAAGTACGTTCAGCAGGGCAAAGGGGAGTGCCACGTACAATTGGCTTAGCATGGAGTAGGCCCAGTTACCCGTCGGATTCTTTTTCTTGAGGTAAAGTTCCGTAATCATCATGTAGAGCAATAGTCCCAAATAAGGAAGGAATACTCGTGCTCCTACAGACTGCTGGGTACAGAAACTCATCAATGCAAGGAAAAGGTAGGCTCCCCCCAATGCAGTGATGGTCTTGTTTATGCTTACTTCGCCGCTCTTGCTGACTAATTGGGCAAACTCATGTACGCTCAGTGCGCTGATAATGGTGAACAGTATACCGAACGAAAGGGGGCTGTAAAGAATACAGCCCACCAATACTATGACGAATAACACGCCGGTAACGGCACGTTGGATAAAGTTATTTTTCATGCTTTTCTTCTTCTTCCTTGACTTCCTTTTCTGCTTCTATGGCTTTTTGCTCTTCTTCTTGCTCCGTTTTTTTCAGCTCGGCAGCAGTCTTGTTTGCACTGATTTCTTCCGAACGGGAAGCCCATGGACGTTTCCCAAAGATGTGTTCAACGTCTTCGGCAAAGATTACTTCTTTGTCAATCAGCAGTTGTGCCAGCCGGTTGTGCCCTTCTTGGTTTTCGGACAATATTTTCTTGGCACGTTCGTACTGTTCATTAACCATCTGCTTCACTTCTTCGTCAATCAATTCCGCAGTCTTTTCGCTATACGGGCGGTTGAAGGAATATTCCTCATTATTATAATAGCAGAGGTTGGGTAGTTTTTCGCTCATACCCAGATAGGCAATCATACCGTACGCCTGCTTTGTCACGCGTTCCAAGTCATTCATGGCTCCGGTGGATATTCTACCTAAGAATAGGTCTTCGGCGGCACGTCCTCCCAAGGTGGCACACATCTCATCGAGCATCTGTTCCTTGGTGGTGATTTGCCGTTCTTCCGGCAGATACCAAGCCGCGCCCAAAGCGCGTCCACGGGGTACAATGGTTACTTTAATCAGCGGATTGGCGTATTCCAGTAACCAGGAGATGCTGGCATGGCCGGCTTCGTGTATAGCAATGGAACGGCGTTCGGCTTCGGTAGTGATTTTGGTTTTCTTTTCTAATCCCCCCACAATACGGTCTACGGCATCCAGGAAGTCTTGCTTTCCGACGAACTTCTTGCCGTGGCGGGCGGCTATCAAAGCTGCTTCGTTACATACATTGGCAATGTCTGCCCCCGAGAATCCGGGAGTCTGGCGTGCCAGAAGGTCTACATCCACACTATTGTCTATCTTGATGGGGCGCAGGTGTACACCGAATACTTCCTTACGCTCATTAAGGTCGGGTAGGTCTACATGTATCTGGCGGTCAAAACGTCCGGCGCGCAGCAATGCCTTATCCAAAACGTCCACACGGTTGGTGGCGGCTAAGATGATAACACCACTATTGGAGCCGAAACCGTCCATCTCGGTCAGCAATTGGTTCAATGTGTTCTCGCGCTCGTCGTTGCCACCCATAGCGGCTGCTTTGGCACGGGCACGCCCTACAGCGTCAATCTCGTCGATGAACACGATACAAGGTGCTTTTTCCTTTGCTTGGCGGAACAAATCGCGGACACGGGAAGCTCCCACGCCGACAAACATTTCCACAAAGTCGGAACCTGCCAAAGAGAAGAAAGGTACGTTGGCTTCTCCGGCCACAGCCTTTGCAAGCAGGGTCTTTCCTGTTCCCGGAGGGCCTACCAGCAAGGCGCCCTTGGGTATCTTACCTCCCAAATCGGTATATTTCTGGGGCTCTTTCAAGAACTCGACAATTTCTTCTACCTCTTGCTTGGCTTCAGCAAGTCCTGCCACATCCTTGAATGTAATCTTGATGGGGGAACCTTTTTCAAACAATTGGGCCTTGGACTTTCCTACGCTGAAGATGCCTCCACCTCCGCCCATGCCTCCACCACCGCTCATGCGGCGGGACATGAAAATCCAGAAACCGATAAGGAATGCAAAGGGGAGAATCTGCCACAAAATGGCACCGAAGTAGTTCCGCTTTTTTTCGTAGTTAATGGAGCCGTCAAAGTGGGCGTCGTCTCTTTCCTTTTGCAGGAAATTACCTAGGCTCTCGCGTGAGGGGGCCTCGGTCGTAATAAGCGGATTCTTGCCTACGCGGCTGGAGTCCTGACGAAATACGTTTCCTACGTGCTGGGGTTTGACGTATGCTTCGACGGAATTGTCGTCGTAGCCGATGACTTTGCTTATATAACCGTCTCGTACATATTGCTGGAATTCATCATAAGAGATGTTTTTAGTTGCCGTACCATTTTCATTGGTCAGGTACAACCCCAGCAACATCATCGCTATAAT
>ENA-OQET01000532-OQET01000532.1-human-gut-metagenome-genome-assembly--contig:-NODE-532-length-19954-cov-5.388965_pt1 | contig 19954 bp, 18 predicted proteins | sample MGYA00242800_ERZ504645 | MGnify/ENA primary metagenome ERZ504645 (study PRJEB26092, sample SAMD00036308) | human gut metagenome | host: Homo sapiens | study: EMG produced TPA metagenomics assembly of... | reverse complement strand
TTACTCAAGACAACCGTTTGGCTATCTCTCGTTTTTACTGCTTTTGGTTTGTTTAAACCGTTCTTTAAATGTAAAGAAATTTTCGAGAATCGTATGTGTTTCACTGTTTAGTTATCAAGGTTTGTTGCGTCTGTTTCCCAGACAGCTCGTTTATTTTATCTCATCTCAAATCGTTTGTCAAGTACTTTTTTTCAACTTTTTTCAAACTCTTTTTTGATGAATCTCTGTCTCGCTGACAGCTTGTTTACTTTATCACATCCGCAAGCGTTTGTCAACAAGTTTTTTCATTTTTTTGAAAAATTTATTTTTTCCAAAAAACAACGGAGAAGGAGGGATTTGAACCCTCGCGCCGCGTTAGCGACCTATACCCTTAGCAGGGGCACCTCTTCGGCCTCTTGAGTACTTCTCCAGACTCCGAACTTATAATTTCTTATTAAATTGGAGTGCATTTCTTCTGTGTTTTCATCCGAAACGCATGGTTAATTATATCCGAAAGATATAAGTTTTGCAACACCTTTTTTTCATTTTTTTACATTAATTTTATCTTAGCGCGATTGACCAATCATATTATCCCCTTAGACAGGTGGCTACGCACGACACGCTGTCCGTGTGGACAGCGCAGGGGAAGTCCATCTCAGAGTTCCGAAGTCCGAGGGCTTCCCTGCCCCCCACCCTCTTGGGCACGGAACAAGCGCTACATCTTCGATATATAATGCGACTGACTTTTATTATGGAATCTTATGCCAAGCTGATTACTGTCTGAGCCGATATTATTCCGGAACGTTGTGCCGAGCTGATTCTTAGATACAACATTCCTCCTGAACAATTTCTATATGACACTCTACTGCCATGCATCATTGAATACTATCTCGAACTGTTCACTTTCCGCAACCGGCCTGTGTGCACAGCCGAGGAGCTGGCATATGGGCGGGGCGCTCTGCAGGAGGTGTGACAACTACTTAGGCTCTGGAAGGTGGCGTTGTTTTTCAAAAGTTCGCTGTCTGAGCGCAGCGAGTTCGGACTTTTGGAAAACGCTTTTAGCCACCTTTCAGAGTCTTAGTAGTTTCCACCGACGAAGCCTGTCCCGCCCATATGCCAGCTCCTCGGCGTCCGTCAAACCACGAAATCCCGCAACACCCAAAGAAAAGAGGCCGCACATGCAGCCTCTTACACACATAACTATAGAAACTATAAGTAACCCAACATCAGATCATCCAGAAATTATCCGTGCAGACAATCCTCCTGTAAGTCTCAAACTTAAACCACTTATTATGAAACTCCGACTTATTATCAGCAGCCTCAAACTCCCTCAAAAACATCTGATAATCATCATTACTGCGAATCTCCAGAGCAAAACCTCTCTCATCCACAACAGGAAGCCCCATAAACACATACTCATCCAGCGGAATAATATCCTGCACCCTCTTATCACGGATCAGAACAGCCGCGCTATCCTCCAGAGACACAATATCAAAATAGCCCGGATACTCAAAGCTGTCACCCTCAACAGGCACCACATCCCCTACATGATAAGTCTTAACCTCTTTATCCGCCTTGGAAAGCAGCGCATTCTCAAGGTTAAAATAAAACTCCTCAAAAACATAACCGCCAACCTTCACATCATCCTTCTGGAAATAAGGCTTCTCCCCCTCAGTATCAACCGATTCCACAACACCACATGCAGAAGTCATATGACTCACACGGTCGATCAGGATCAGCTCACCAAGAGTCTTATTCCTCTTAAACTCATCCAGCACAACCTTATCAGAAAGACCGATTTTGCAAAGAGCGATCTCATTCTTCTCGATCGTATCCGCATGCAGATGCTCCCCGGTATTTACATCCGTCTTAAACTCAATACTCTTAACCACACCTGCGATCTTCTTGGTACCAAGCTTCACAAGATACTCCTTGCCCACTTCAAGCCTGGAATCATCCATCCAGAGAAGAGTAGCCTCGAAACCTTTAGCCACCGGAATCTCATTATTATTGGTAAGAACACAACCACGGCTGACATCCACTTCTTTATCCAGCTGAATCGTAACAGCCTGACCGGCAACAGCCTCTTCACGATCGTCACTGCCCACCAGGATCGTCTTAACAGCCGCTGTCTCGTTGCTTGGGAGCGTTGTGATGATATCGCCTACATGAACCCAGCCACTCTCGATCTGGCCCTGGAAACCGCGAAATTCATGGTTTGGACGGGAAACACGCTGAACAGGCAGATAAAACTCGCTGACATTCTCAGCCTCGGAAACATCCACAGTCTCAAGATGATCCAGAAGAGCTTTGCCCGTATACCACGGCATATTCGGAGACTTCTTCGTTACGTTATCACCCTCTGTAGCACTGACAGGAATGATCACAACATCCTGAAGACCCAGAGTCTCAGAAAGCTCATTGATATCCTTTACGATCTCATTAAAACGACTCTCACTGTAATCAACAAGATCCATTTTGTTAACAGCAAATACAAAATGATGGATACCCATCAGAGCGCAGATACGTGCATGACGCCTTGTCTGGACCAGAACCCCCTGCTTCGCATCCACAAGAATAATGGAAAGCTGAGCAAAGGAAGCTCCAACCGCCATGTTCCTTGTATACTCCTCATGTCCGGGAGTATCCGCAACAATAAAGCTTCTTTTATCGGTTGTAAAATAACGATACGCAACATCAATGGTGATTCCCTGCTCACGTTCTGCCATCAGGCCATCCAGAAGAAGAGAATAATCAATGGCACCACCTCTGGAACCTACCTTGCTGTCCAGAAGAAGGGCTTTTTCCTGGTCCGCATATAAAAGCTTGGAATCATAAAGAATATGACCGATAAGTGTAGATTTTCCATCATCTACACTTCCGCAAGTGATAAATTTCAGTAATCCGCTCATCCTAGAAGTACCCCTCTCTCTTTCTTTTTTCCATACTTGCAGCTCCGCCGTCGGAATCAATAACACGTGTGGTTCTCTCAGATTCCACAGAGCTTAAGGTCTCGTCAATGATCTCGTCCAGTGTCTCCGCGTCAGACTCGATACCACCTGTCAGAGGATAGCATCCGAGAGTACGGAAACGGACCTTTTTCATCTGCGGCTCCTCACCCGGGTTCAGGCGCATTCTGTCGTCATCCACCATGATAATGTTGCCGTCTCTGTATACAACCGGACGCTCTTTTGCAAAATAAAGAGGAACGATCGGGATATTTTCTCTCTTAATGTACTGCCAGATATCCGTCTCAGTCCAGTTGGAAATCGGGAAAACACGGATGCTTTCGCCTTTATTGATCTCCGTATTATAAAGCTTCCACATCTCCGGACGCTGGTTCTTCGGATCCCAGGCCTGCTCTGCATTACGGAAGGAGAAGATACGCTCTTTTGCACGGCTTTTCTCCTCGTCACGACGACCGCCGCCAAAAGCAGCTGTGAAACCATATTTCTTAAGAGCCTGCTTCAGTGCTTGCGTTTTCATGATATCTGTATATGCGGAGCCGCTGTCAAAAGGATTGATACCCTGCTTCACACCATCCTGATTAATGTACTCAAGCATTTCGATTCCCAGATCCTTCGCGGTTTTGTCACGAAACTCTATCATCTCTTTAAATTTCCATGTTGTATTTACGTGAAGAAACGGAAATGGCGGTTTCTCCGGATAAAAAGCCTTCATTGCAAGATGAAGCATTACAGAACTGTCTTTTCCTATAGAATAAAGCATTACCGGCTTCTCGCACTCTGCTGCAACTTCACGGATGATATAAATTGCCTCTGCTTCCAGCTCATCCAAATGTGATAATCCACTCATATCTGATCTCATCCTCCTGTTCCGGCCGCCAGAACCGGCAGCACTTATCTTCTGGTCTAATATTTATTCGAATTCCGTCGATCCACATCGATCACGGATGTAGAACCGTCCGTTTTTGTAATGATCCAATGAAGAATATCCCCTTCGCTTTTTACATTCATGATACTTCCGTTCCCGCCGATATCCGCACCAAGGAAAAAGTCGATGGCACCGGCTTTACATTCCTTTACACAGGAAACGCAGCCCCAGCAGTTTTTCGGATATTTCATCACGGCTTTTTTATCTTCCATGACGATCAGGGTTTCCCGGACATACTTCACTGCATTTTCTGCAGCCAACACATTTTTTCTGATCAATTCGTATGCTCATATGTGTCCTCCTTTACAATGTCGCGAAAAATCATCCTGATCTCGCCGTTTTCCAGTTTCGAATTTACATATTTATAAAATTTCTCATCTGTTTCCGGATGATCCAGATTTTCGTTAAAAGAATGCCATCTGGTCTCTTTGCGGTTTTTCAGATGAGCGATCAGTGAACGGCACACAATGAGACGCTCACGAAGTTCGTATGCAAACATCAGCTCATGCATATCTGCTGCCGCTGTTTTTTCGGCAAGAGCCTGAAGCTGAATGATTTTTTCATCTGCAAGAGCAAGCTGCTTCTCATTAAACTGATAATTAGAAGCAATTCCTCCCGCATATTCATCCATGACTTTCTGCATGGCTTCTTCCAGCTCTTCCACGGAAAATGCCGGTGCGTCTTCATTTCGGAACTTTTCGTACTGAGAAAGAATTTCCCCTTCCTGAACCTTAATCTCTGTCTCAGTCTGAATATCTGCTTCCTTCAGAGTTCCGGCCTTAAACTGTTTCACCATATCCAATGCTGCAAGCTTTCCTTCTGCAAGAGCTCCTGTTACATATTTCTGCGGACATCCACCTGCAACATCACCAGCTGCATATAGCCCCTTTACCGTGGTTTCACGGCCTGTATTTACCCAGTAGCCGCTGGCTGTATGACCGCCTACGATATACGGCTCTGTTCCCTGGATCTCCACATCCTGCTCGCTGGGGCTCTTTCCGCTTTCAATCCATTTCAGAGTCTGGCTCGGTGCCATGTTGAGATAAGCCTTCAGAAGATCTTCATCCTGTTCCTTCGTGATCCCTGTAGTCTTCAGGTAACACGGGCCGTGGCCAAGCTGATTTTCCCGAACTGTTCCGTAAACTCTCTCGCTTGTGGTCAGTCCGTATTTTGTCTCATAGATCTCGCCAGCTGCATTGATCTGTTTTGCGCTGACACCCTGTGCGATGGTTCCCGTAGGAGCAATGGTATCCTTGCAGCGAAGTGCGATAAAACGCATCTCAAAGGACGTCATCTCCGCACCTGCCAGGATTCCCATTGCATATCCGGCACCTGTGTTAAACGGCGGATACCACATCTTATGTCTGGAAAATCCCGGATTGTTCGGCTTATAAAGTCCGGCCGCTCCGCCTGTTGCAGCAAGAACTGCTTTTGCCCGGATAATGTATGCTGTTTCTTCCATAATAGAGAAGCCAACCGCTCCGTAAACCTGTCCATCTTTTACAAGAAGGTCTGTGATATTTACATAATTCAGAACGTCTACGTTCTCAGCTTTATGAACTGCATCAGCAAGAAGTGGTTTAAAATTTTCACCGTTGATCTTGATGTTACGGTTTCCTCTGGCTACATAATCACCATTTTCATCCTTCAGGATCACAAGCCCAAGCTTTTCCATCTTTGCAGTAACTTCGTTGAAATTCTCCGCTGCTGTAAGAAGAAGGTCCTGCCTTACGATCCCGGCGGCATCCTTTGTTGCATAATCTACATAATCCTGCGGCTTGCGGCCTTTTACAATGTAGGCATTGATTGCATTAACACCTGCTGCCAGACAGCCGCTTCGTCTGATATTTGCTTTTTCTGCGATCAGTACCCTGCCGGCTTTCTGTTCTGAGAGAACCAGCGCCGCATAGCAGCCTGCGGTACCTCCGCCTATGATCAGCACATCTGTTGTAATTTCCTTTGTGTTTAATCTGTTTTTCATACTCATCACTCTGTTATCTGAAGCTCATGTACAGTTACATTTTTCTCTTTATCTACGCCAAAAGCCTTCAACACCGGATTTTCTGCATCCATAAGGGAGAGGATCAGATATTCTATGTTCGGGTCAAATGCAAGTCGTTTATCTTCTTCGGAAGGCCTTGACGGAGACTCCGGATGAGAATGAAAGTTTCCGATCATCTGATATCCGTTCTGACGGATATCCTTGATCGCGCTCAGCTGTTCCTTCGGGTCCATGGAAAAGTGTTCGTTGCTTTCATCGATATTTGTCAGCAGATACACTTTCTCGATGGTTTTTACATCGCCCTCAATGGTCCCGCCCAGAAGGCCGCAGGACTCATTGGGAAGTCCTTTTCTGCAGTGGTCTAATATTTTCTCGTAATCTTCTTTTTTTAATTTCAGCATTTCTTCGCAGCCTCCAATGGGTTTCTATACTTATTTACAGTATCTGCACCAGCAGACACCTTTTCGTTTCTGTGATCAGTGTTTATTAATGCTTCAGTTCACACACAGCCTGCTCATAATCGATCAGTTCTGTGATCGTCGGATCATCGCCGCATACCGGGCAATGATGATTCTTCGGAAGCTTCACGGTACGGAAGGTCATCTTCAGCGCATCGTAGGTAAGAAGTCTTCCTGTAAGAAGATCACCCTGTCCGATGATATACTTGATCGCTTCCATTGCCTGAAGGCTTCCGATCACGCCGCCCATGGCTCCGATCACGCCAGCCTGCTTACAGGTCGGTACGGCGTCCTTTGGCGGCGGGCTCTGGAATGCACATCTGTAGCATGGTCCCTGTCCCGGGACGTAGGTCATCAGCTGTCCCTGGAAACGGATGATACCTGCATGTGAAAACGGTTTCTCAGCCATTACACAGGCATCGTTGATAAGGAATTTTGCAGGGAAGTTGTCTGTTCCGTCAAGAATGAAATCGTAATCTTTGATCAGATCCATGATGTTGCTGGAATCTACAAAGGTATGATATGTATTTACAGTAACGTCCGGGTTGATTGCTTTCATGGTCTCAGCCGCAGACTCTACCTTCAGTTTGCCGACATCTGCAGTTGTGTGGATAACCTGTCGCTGAAGATTGGAAAGATCTACCTCATCTGCATCCGCGATCCCGATGGTTCCCACACCTGCTGCTGCAAGGTAAAGAGCTGCCGGTGCTCCAAGTCCGCCGGCTCCGATGATCAGAACCTTGGCATTCAGAAGCTTTTTCTGACCTTTTACTCCAACCTCTTTCAGGATGATATGGCGGGAGTACCGCTCAAGCTGCTCATTTGTAAAAGCCATTATCTTGCGCCTCCTCCCATGTAGTACAGGAACTCAACAACGTCGCCGTCCTTTACCTCTGTTTCCGGAACGTCTGCCTTGCTGATGAATTCATCGTTGATAGTTACGGTTACATACTCAGGACTTTCAATATCCTCTTTCTCAATAAGCTCTGTAAGCTTCAGTCCGTCTTCGTACTCTTTTTTATTTCCTGCAACTGTGATTGTCATTTCTCTGTTCTCCTATTCTTCAACTTTTCTTACGATCAGTGTATAAGTTCCGTCTTCGTTGTCTTCGAGCTTCAGGATCTGATGTCCTTCTTCCTTCACGCTTCTCGGCACATTCTGTACCGGCTCGCCATCGTTCATTTTGATCGCCAGGATCTGTCCGTCATCCAGCTCCTCAAGTGCTACCTTTGCTTTTACAAAGGTTACCGGGCAGACCACATCGGTAATATCTACGGTATCATCAATCTTAATATCAGCCATTGTATGCTCCTTTCAAAACTTCCTGAAGTTTTTCAGCGCCTACCCGGTCGATGGTAAATTTAAAACGCTCTCCCGGATTTGCATGATCATCAAAGAACTGGATCGCTGCATCGGTCACTCTGAAAAGCTGCTCCTCAGAGGTGATCAGTGGAAGGAATTCCTGTCCCTTGCTGATGTGATTTCCAAACGTTCCGCCAAAGGAAACGATATATGCTTCGTTTACATCCCATGCATCCACCGGACAGGATTTTGCACATCTGCCGCAGTAGTTGCATTTCTCTGTGTCGATCACCAGCTTGTCATCCTCAAAGGAGATAGCGTTTTCTCTGCAGGCCTTTTCGCAGACACCACAGTGGATACATGCGTCCTCTTTCCAGCTGACCTCAACTGCGCCCTTGATCCCTACATCATTCTCCTCTGCCTTCAGACAGTTGTTCTGGCATCCGGTAACACCGAATTTGAATTTATGAGGAAGCTCTCTTCCGAAATATCTTTCATTTAATTTCACTGCAATGTCATAGCTGTTGATATTTCCGCTTGGACAGACAGCGTTGCCCTGGCAAGCTGTAACTGTACGGACTCTCGGTCCGCAGACACCAGGCTTGCATCCGCCTTTTGCAAGATCATCCTTTACATCATCAATATCATCTAATTTAATGAACGGGATCTCAACTCCCTGTCTGGAAGTAAGATGTACATATCCGTCACCGTATTTCTCAGCTACCTCTGCGATCTTCTTAAGGTTTTCTGCGGTAAGTGTACCGCCTACACAGGCAAGACGAAGAGAAAAATTATTTTTCTGCTTCTGTCTCATGAAACCACCTTTTTTTAATGTAGCGTAATCTACTTTTGCCATAACGAACTCTCCATTTCTCTGCTGGTGCAGCTCTTAAATTTTATCGGTTATTTTCTATCGCTTGTTTGAAATCTTCTTTTAAATCTTCAATATCTTCAATTCCCACACTGATACGGATCAGATCCTCGAATACTCCGGACTGCAGCTTCTCTTCGTCGGAGATGTGTGCCGCGATGGTGGATTCCGGATGGATCACCAGAGTCTTCGTATCTCCGATATTGGAGATGATCAGCGGGATCTTCAATGAATTAATAATGGAAAAAGCCTTCTCCTTGCTTCCGGTTCTTACGGTTACGATAGCTCCGTAGCCATTCCTGAACTGCTTTTCCGCAATTTCGTGATAAGGGCTTTCTTCCAGTCCCGGATAATTTACTTCAATGTCACCACCCAGGCCCTGTAAAAATCTCGCAAGCTCCAGTGCATTGTCACACTGTCTCTGCATTCGAAGTCCCAGGGTTTCCAGTCCCAGGTTATTAAGGAAAGCATTCTGCGGAGCAAGACACGCGCCAGTGTTCCGGAAAAGTCCGTTTCTAAGCTTGGCGATGTATGCGAATGGTCCGAATTTCCGGTATGGAGCAAGTCCCGGATATCGGTCAGGGTCCCATTTCAGACCCTTACCACAGACAAGAATACCGCTGATGGCATCGCTGCTTCCATTGATATATTTGGAAGAGGAATGAACCACAATGTCAGCTCCAAGCTTCAGTGGCTGGATCAGATACGGGGTTGCCACCGTGTTGTCTACGATCAGCGGTACGTCATGCTTATGTGCCACTTCCGCAACTGCCTGGATATCGGTAACATCCAGCTTGGGGTTGCCAATGGTCTCCGCAAAAACAAGTCGCGTCTTCTCTGTGATCTCTGCCTCAAAAGCTTCCGGCTTATTCTCTTTCACATATTTTACGGAAATCCCGAAAGGCTTCAGATCATCGAACAGTTCCACGGTTCCGCCGTACAGTCCGCAGGCTGCCACGATCTCATCTCCCGCCTGAAGAATGTTCAGAAACGCATTGGTCAGCGCTGCCATTCCGGATGCACAAGCCACACTGCCGATCCCATCCTCCAGCATGGTCACTCGCTTCTCAAAGGACTCTACCGTAGGATTGTTGATCCTTGTATAGGAGAAGCCCATTTTTTTCATTGTCAAAAATTTTCTCCAGGTCTTCCGCGCTGTCATGTCGGAATGCGCTGCTCTGATAGATTGGAACCTGTGTTGCACCCTGTGGATATTTCTCGTTGGTGCCGTGGAGCAGCCCTGTATTAAAGCCGTATTCATTCATAGCCTCTTCCCTTTCTTTTGTTGACACTTATATTAACCTACTATTCATAGTATGTCAATAGGAAAACGGGATTAAATGTATTTTTTTGTGTACACAACTATACGACAGCATGATACAATTATAACAGTTACGATAATTACAGCACCAAAAGAAAGATGCCCGCAGGCATACAAACCTACATGAAGAACAGGAGGTGATCCCTATCAATATAAACCCGAAGCTCCGGAATATTTTTCACTCTTTATTCAGTCCCACCCTTGATTTCCGCGTCCGGCTGTTCAACATCCTCGCCTTGGGAGGCACTGTGATCAGCCTAATCATGGCCTTTCTCAGTCTCGGGACCGGTTCCTGGGGAAATGTACTGATCAATTTTGCGCTGGTTGCAATCTCCGGAGGGCTTTTTCTTTATTCCTATTACAGTGGAAAATATCAGCGCTGCTACCTGATCACCATTGTCGTGATCTTTCTGCTCGTTTTTCCGGTGATGTTTTTTACCAGCGGCGGTTATCGTGGCGGCATGCCGGCATTCTTTGTGTTTGCTATTATTTTTACCGTGCTGATGCTGGAAAAAAGACGCGCTCTGATCGTTTCCCTGCTGGAGATCCTCCTTTATATGGGACTGTGTCTGGTTGCATACCATTTCCCGGACACTGTAACTCCTTTTGCCACGGAAGCAGACCGGCTGGCAGATATCCTTCTGGCGTTTGTCTCTGTAAGTATTGTCTGCGGCAGTGTTCTCTATTTTCATCTGAAGGAATACAATCAGCAGCAGCTCCTTCTGGAGGAACAGAATCTGCGGCTGCGCTCCCTTGATAATGCCAAATCCACCTTCCTGACCACCGTTGCCCATGAGATCAAAAATCCTCTGAGTTCCATTTCCCTCCACGCCCGGGACACCTCCGAGCTCCTTGAGGAAGAGCCTCTGGATTTCTCTCTTATGCAGGAAAATCTCCGCACTATTGAACAGTCGGTAATGCGGATTGACCGGATCGTGCTGGATCTGATGGATACGGTTTCCATTGAGCAGGGACGGCTTGCCCTTTCCCTTGTCCCATCAGATCTGTCCGGTCTTTTGTATTCTGTAAAAAAAGACTACTGCAGTCATCCAAGCCCAAAGAACAATCAGCTGGTCCTTACGACACAATCCGGACTCCCGGAAATCTCTGCTGATCCGGAACGGCTGATCCAGGTTGTCACCAATCTGATCTCCAATGCAGAGCGTCACACCCAAAACGGAACCATCACCATTTCTCTTACCGGCGAACCGGGCTGGCAGACCATCTGCGTCTCCGACACCGGAACCGGCATGTCAGAAGAAATGCGAAAAAACGCACTCAAGGGTTATGTTTCCGCTGATAAGGATTACTGGCGGCACGGCATAGGCCTCTATGTCTGTCATCAGATCATCACTGCCCATGGCGGCAAAATATGGCTGAAAAGTAAAGAAGGCGAGGGAACTCAGGTGTTCTTCTCACTTCCGGAGGAGGAATCATAAATGAATGAAAAGAAATCACTTATCCTTATGGTCGAGGATGAAGAACAGGTGCTGAATACCAACTGCCGTATGCTGCGGCGCCGTGGCTACGATGTCCGCACTGCACAGACAGCCGCCGAAGCCTGTCATCAGCTTGAAAAACAGCTTCCGGATCTTCTTATCCTGGACATTATGCTTCCGGACGGAAACGGTCTGGATCTCTGCCGCCGCTTCCGCGAAAAAACCATGAATCCGGTTCTTTTTCTCACCGGAAAAAGTGATATCCGGGATCGGGTAGAAGGACTTCAGCAGGGAGGCGACTATTATCTCACCAAACCTTATAATTTCGATGAATTTCTGGCCGTGATCCAGATGCTTCTGGAACGCCAGAAACGAATGGAAGAAAAAATAAAAGAAAAATTTCAGTCCTCCCGTCAGATCACCATCGGCAGCCTGCGGCTGGATCTTTCGGACGGCCATGCATATCTCAATAATGCCGACACAGGCCTTACCCGGACCGAATTCTCTCTGCTGCGTCTCCTTGCAGAAAACCAGGAGAAGATTTTTTCTGCAAAAGAGCTCTACGAAGCAGTATGGGGCAGCTGTGCAGGAACAGATACCAGCACGGTACGGCGGCATATCTTTAACCTCCGGACCAAGATCGGTGCCGAAGATACCGATGAGTATGACATTGTCTCGGTTTATGGGAAGGGATATCTTTTTACCTGCCGATAAGCCGGCCTTTTCACGATCGGATAACATATTTCCAGACCTGTACACAGCTTTCCGTAAATGTCTCTTTTTCTTCACATTTCCGGATATCGGGATCTGTCTGTTACAATGTACTTAACAGACAGATCTTTTTTATTTGTAAAAATTTATGATCAAAGAATAGTAAGCAGCTAACTGCTGCGCAATTTATCAGGAGGTGCCTATGCATAAAAAAATCTTAGTTCTTTTAACAGGCGCGATCGCTCTTTCCATATCTGCAGTCCCGGTCCTCGCTTCTGACCCTCCAACCGATGACGGTCAGTACATCTGGCAGGATGAAAACGGAGATTACTGGTACCGCAATGGTTCCGAGGATGAATATATCGGCGAAGGTAATTATGCCCCTGATCCGGATTCCGGTGAACTGATGGAAGGCAACGATGCCGGCTGGACCGAACAGGACGGTTATTTTGAACCTCATTATTATTATGAGGACGGCAGTGTGTGGCTGGAAGATGCCACCGGAACCACATATATTGGCTCCAGAGATAAATATTATATTGATGACTACGGCAATCTTCAGGAATATTCCGATTCTGAAACTGATTCCTCCTCCGGAGATTCTTCAGAAGAATCCTCCGATACCAGTGGAAACTCCTCCTCGCAGGATTCCGATTCTTCATACCCAAATTCCTCTTCCGATACAAACACGGAAGATTCCTCCGAATCGGAAAAGCGCGGCGAGCTTCATATGCGGGTTGGATTCCCTGCCGATGATACGATCAGAGAATCCATGCCCGAAAAAGAAGGTTATTTCGAGCAGCGTTCCGTAAATGGCGGAAAAAGCACTGCCTTTGTTTTAAAAGTACCGAATTCCTCTCTGGAGGATTCTTCCCTGAAGGGTTTTTCTGGCAGAATACTATCCGGTAAAGGGTGAGATCATCACCAAAAAGGATCTTACCTTTGAATCTTATCCTGCCACGAAATATCAATACTTAACCGAAGTCAACGAAGAAGAAAAAAATGTAGATGCTCTTGTATGCCAGACTGACGATTATACATTCGGACTTTTTGTCCTGACTCCGTCAGACACCTATGATAAGGCCGCCGAAAAGGAAGCCACAGAGCTGATCAAATCCATAGATTTCGTTTACGCAGAGCGTGTGGATATGGCCATGACGGATTACTTCCAGGTCCTCACTCCGGAGCGCTGGAAATATCTCTGCCATTATGAAACAACCGAAACCGAAAATGGTGGATATAAACTGACTTATTACAATGAGGATGTTCCTGTACTGACTCTGGAAGCCAGATATTACGATGGCGAAGACCAGCCTCTAGACAGTGTATGGCAGGGCTATCTCGGCCGTATCGAAACCGTCGACGGCAAAAAATTACGATCTTCTGTCCACCATCAGCCAGTACTCCAAGGACACCTCTGATGAATGGAAGGAAATGTATGACACTTATCTGGATGTCATAAACGGGATCCGTATAATGGACGGCTGTTCCCTAACCGAAGGAAGCCATGCCTGATCCCTTGTGATTCACAATATTTACATGAAAGAAGCTGCAGACTCTGTTTTTTCACTGTTCTGCAGCTTCTTTGTGTTATTGTGTCCAACTATATCTTCTGCTGTCTATCCTTCGTAAATCTGATCAAAAATCCCTCCATCTGAGAAATGTGTTTCCTGTGCCTTTTTCCATCCGCCGAAATCATCAATGGTGACAAGATTGATGTCCAGGTCAAACACATTGGAGTATTCCTTCAGAATATCCTGGTTTGACGGACGGTAATAATTATCACCGGCGATCCGCTGTGCTTCATCGGAATAGAGATAATTCAGATATTCCTCTGCCACATCTCTGGTGCCTCTTTTGTCTACGACTTTATCGACTACTGCTACAGATGGCTGTGCAAGGATGCTGATGCTTGGTGTTACGATCTCGTAGTCGTCCGGATAATCCTTTACGGAAAGATAGGCTTCATTTTCCCAGGCGATCAGTACATCACCCTGTCCGTTTTCCACGAAAGAGGTCGTTGCGCCTCTGGCTCCGGTATCCAGGACAAGTACATTTTTGTAAAGGTCTCCGATGAATTCTTTAATTTTGTCCTCGTCTCCGTTATATTTATCTTTTGCATAGGCCCAGGCTGCCAGATAGTTCCATCTTGCTCCGCCGGAGGTTTTCGGGTTTGGTGTGATCACACCTACGTCTTTCTTTACCAGATCATCCCAGTCTTTGATGTTCTTGGGATTTCCTTTTCTCACAAGAAATACAATAGTCGAAGTATAGGGAGCGCTGTCCTCCGGAAATTCGTCCACCCATCCATCATCGATGAGTCCTGCATCCTGGATCGCATCCACATCATACTCCAGTGCCAGTGTTACCACATCTGCTTCCAGTCCGTTGGCAACCTCAAGTGCCTGCTTGCCGGAACCACCATGGGACTGTGTGATCTCCACATCCTGGCCTGTTTTTTCCTTCCAGTGTTCCTGGAAGCTCTTGTTGTACTGCTCATAAAGCTCTCTGGTCGGATCATAAGATACATTGGTAATGCTGACACTGTCCGCCGCATAGGTGGTTACGCCTGTAAGGCTTCCAATTGTTGCTATTGCTGCAAGAGCTGCTACTGCTGATTTCCATCTTCTTTTCATAATACTTACCTCCTGTGTTTTGCCTCGTGTTTTGTTGTTGGGGCTATTATAAACATGAGTAAGTACATATGAAAACTATTAGATTGGAAACCGTTTTCAGGAGTTTTCGAAATCAGGGATATTTTGGCGGATTTTACAGGTTTTTATGTCTGCTTTTTAGCTGTTATTCATAGATTTCGCACTCTTTTTTGCATATTCTTCATCACCGTTGAAAGATTTTGTGAAAACGCAATCAACCTTGTGAATTCAGCTCTTCCAGGAGTTTTTTGCGGTAAGCTTCATCTTTGACAGCACGTTTGAGATCTTCTTTGGTCAGTTCTTCTCCATGCAGCTGCTTTTCTTTCATTCTGACAAAAACCTCATCTGCATTTTTCTCTTTAAGATAAACCGGGTTATATCCATTTTATCAGACCCGGACTGAAAAATCACTCTTGTTCTGACGACAAATTCTTCCAGCACTGCCCTCTGTTTGACAAAAATCTTTCTGCATTCATTCTTCCGAAACAGTTATCCACACTCACCCTGAAAAATCGCTCTTTCGGACGGATGGTTTTCCACATATTCCACAGAAGTTATCCTCGGTAGTCTGTACGATCCGATTTCGCCGCCTTCATCTCACAGATAAATATAATCATTCATCACCGGCTGCAGGCCGTGGTCTTTCAGGGCGTTGAAAACTTCGTCCACAGACCTTCCGTCGGAAATCTCAAACTGATCATCACCTTTATCCTCAATATCATCCACATGGCTTCCGATTCCGGTGCTGACACCTGCAGAGATCTTGGTTGCTGCGATATTCACCAGATTGTCACGGACACGCTCACACTCTCTGGTGGATACAGTAATACTTGCAAACGGCATAAACAGACGATATGCACAAACTACCTGCAAAAGCTGCGGTTCGTGTACATCCTTCGGGTTGATCCTGTCGTTGTTGATGATCGGACGAAGTCTCGGGCAGGAAAAAGCGATCTCTGCGTGTGGATATTTTCTCTGCAGAAGATATGCGTGATATCCCGTTGCAAAAGCATCCTTGCGGAAATCATCCAGTCCCAGAAGTGCCGCAAAACCAACACCTCGCATGCCGCCTTTTAACGCACGCTCCTGTGTATTTAACCTGTATGGGAAAATCCTCTTGTGGCCTGCCAGATGCAGAGTTTCGTATTTATCAGAATTATAGGTCTCCTGGAAAACTGTCACATAATCTGCGCCGCATTTGTGAAGATATGCGTACTCATCAGAATTCATCGGATACACCTCAAGACCGACTACCTTGAAATATTTCCGGGCGATCTCACAAGCCTTTCCGATATATTCCACATTAGATTTCGTTTTGCTCTCTCCGGTAAGGATCAAAATCTCCTGGAGTCCGGTTTCTGCAATAGCTGCCATCTCTTTCTCGATCTCATCTGCATTCAGCTGTGCGCGGCGGATCTTGTTGTGGCAGTTAAATCCACAGTAAATACAGTAGTTCTCACAGTAGTTTGCAATGTAGATCGGTGTAAACATGCAGATACTGTTCCCAAAATGTTTCCTTGTTTCGATCCGTGCAGCCTGTGCGATTTCTTCCAGAAGAGGCAGCGCTGCCGGTGAAAGCAGTGCTTTAAAATCCTCCGGTGTACGGTTGTCATGAGCAAGCGCTCTCCGTACATCCGCTTCTGTGTACTTATCATAATCATATGCGTTCATTGCGGAAATAACCTGATCCATTACATCAGATTCTTCCAGCTGTTCCATATCCGGAAGGTACTTCATGTGATCGATACGGTTCTTTTTCATATCTTCCAGAATTTCTTCATTTACGATACTTTCATTAAAATGGCCGTCCTGCTGACTGGCCTGTACTGTTTCTGCCATTACTCTTATGTCGCTCCTCTCATATATTGCAGCAATACTCTGGTCCTCACTGCTGCATATCTGTAAACTCAATTTCGATTGAAACCAGACAATACCTGTGTTTCACTACACAGGCAGTGCCTGTCCCCCGCTTAGTGTTCTGCGTTCAATCATTCATTTATCAATTTTACTCATGAAGAAATCCAGTCAGTGGTGAGGATGCACTTGCACCTCTCTCCAGAGTTCTTCCCATACCGGAAAGATATGCACTTCTTCCTGCCTCAATAGCTTTCTTAAAGGCTTCCGCCATAACACGGACGTCTCCTGCAGTTGCAATAGCTGTATTTGCCATAACTGCTGCAGCACCCATTTCCATAGCCTCACATGCCTGTGACGGGCGGCCGATTCCTGCGTCCACGATGATCGGAAGGTCGATCTCGTCGATAAGGATCTGGATGAATTCTTTTGTACAGATTCCTTTGTTGGAACCGATTGGAGAGCCAAGTGGCATTACACAGGCAGCTCCTGCATTCACCAGATCTCTGGCTGCATTCAGATCCGGATACATGTACGGCATAACTACAAAGCCCTCTTTTGCAAGGATCTCTGTTGCCTTGATGGTCTCGTAATTATCCGGAAGAAGATATTTGGAATCATGGATAACTTCGATCTTTACAAAATCTCCGCAGCCAAGCTCGCGGGAAAGTCTTGCAATACGGACTGCTTCCTCTGCATTTCTGGCTCCTGATGTATTCGGAAGAAGAGTAACATCCTTCGGCACATAGTCAAGAATATTGGCAAGCCCACCCTCATTTGCACGGCGCAGGGCAAGTGTTACGATCTGAGTTCCTGCTTTTTCAATACATGCTTTTACAAGCTCCAGAGAAAATTTTCCGGAACCAAGGATAAAACGGGAAGTAAACTCATGGCCTCCCAGGATCAGTTTGTCTTCATTTGTGTTTGCTGTTGTCATTTTTTATGTCCACCTTTCTTTATCTGTTTGCAGAAAATATTTCCACCGATTTATAACCAGCGCCTTCTTCTGCCAGATCATTCTTCATCTGCATTTTTTCAGTAACTTATCTGTCAGTTACTGCCGTGGTATATCTACCTAATTTTATCTCTATAGTGACATCAGCAGCTTCCGCCGCCCATAAACTGCAGAATCTCCACAACATCGCCATCTTTCAGTACTGTTGTATCGTAAGTGTCTCTCTTAATGATCTCTTCATTCAGCTCTACTACAACCTGCACCGGAACATAGTTACATGCTTCCAGATATTCTGTTACTGTCACCGGCTTTTCCAATGTTCTGCTTTCACCATTTACTGTGATCATGATCTCTCCTTTCCGGAAACTTCAAAAGCTATTCGTCAATAAAAAAGAGTTCACAAAGAAATACACCCGCGGTGGTGCACCCCTTCATGAACTCAGTTCACTCTCAAATTTCCCAATATTCAATTGTCGATACCGGGGTTAAAAGCATTCGCTCTTGATCCCTTCCCTGTAAATCCTGATCTTACGTATTCAATCGGATAAAAACATCCGCATCCAATAAAAAAGGAGATACACCAAAGTATCTCCCGTAAATTCATCTTATACGTTCCTACGTTGGCATTATCCAAATCAGGTATAAGGGTCGAAGTTGAAGACTTCCTCTCAGCCTGCCATCACAAGCTCCCCTGTTATTTACATGGTTTAGTATAAGACGAATTATGATCAATGTCAAGAGTATTAAATTTTCTCACAATAGTTCCAATTTGTTCTAAACTATAGTACACTGTTAATGCTGCCAACCCTCCAGCAGAAAGGAGGTGAAGTCCAGTGTGCGAATTAATCATCACATTTTTTGTTTCTGTTACGGCGGATATAGTTAGCTACTATATTCGCAAATGGCTGGACAGAAACGACAGGCAGTAACAGCCTGAAAGGCTTAAGCCCCCTTACATAACGGCATAGAAAACCCCGGAAGTGTGCGAGACTTCCGGGGTTTTCGTTTTTGCCAATGTTTGAATTTCATCACATTTCTTAGCTACTATCATCTTATGCTTTCTATACTAATTTGTCAACCGAATTTTATTAACGGCATCATCATAGGATGTTACTGTTATTTATAAGCAGTGAATCCCAGATCTTTCATTGTCAGATTTAAATTCTTTTTCAGATAATCATTTGCTACTTTCATTGTCGCTTTCATCATAATATTGGAAGAATCCTGCAGATCTGTCATCGCTTTTTTTCCGTTTGTATACAAGAAAGTCAGATTCTGACCTTTATAAGCAGATGCTTTTGTAGAAGAAGTCACCAGCAGAAAGACTTCATTTGTAGACAGGGCGGACTTCACACTGACCGTATCAGATTTCACACAGTTTCCGATAATATCCAGTCCGGCAAGGATTCCATCTGAAGGCATAGAGAGCATCATCCCAATATCTATCTTATCTTCTTTCTTCAGATAACCGATCATCAGAGTACTTTCTTTATCTACTTTGACATTTATAAACTGATTTCCGTCTTCAGTATATTTGCCTTTCTGACTGATGTATTTTTTCAATTTGCTATAATTCTGCGTCAATCTGGTATTAGCCGAGGTCGGATTCTTTACAGTAACCTTGCAGGTGAATTTTCTGCCACCAAGAGTCGCTGTGATAACCGCTGTTCCTGTTTTTACCGCGGTGATCTTTCCGACAGAAGTTATCTTGACAACATTTGTGTTGCTGCTCTTCCATGACGGTTTCAGACTGGTGCCTTTGATCTTCAGTGTATAAGTTTTTTTCGATGCCAGTGTCAGGCTGGTCTTATTCAGGGTGAGATAATTCAGACCTGCGATTGCTGTCAGACCTTTTTCATTATATCTACTCCAGATCGTATTTTTTCCGGATTTCCGGTAAGCTCTCACTGTGTAAGTATAGCTTACTCCGGTACTTACTTTTGTATCGGTAAACGTAACATTTTTGCTTCCTGTGAGGGTTTTTACTGCTTTCCATCCGCTGTTTCCGGTCTTGCGGTATACCCGGTATCCGGCAACTCCTTTTACCTGTTTCCAGCTGAAAATAATCTTATTCCTGCCGGAGATCTTAATAGAAGACATAGCCGGCGTTGCTACGTTTATCGCCGCCTGTACTTCTGTCGCACTGATCAACTCCGGAACCGCAGCTGGTGCCGCCGTTGCAAGCATAAAACCTGTCAAAATGCCACATAAAGCTTTTTTCCAATTTCTTCTCATACGCTTTTTTCCTTTCTGCTTTGTGGTATATCTGGATTTCCTAACAAATATAGTATACATTATAAAAATTATTCCTGCTATGATATTTTTCGCCGAATCAGGGCTTTTGGTGAAATTCGGCAGTTTCTACAATGGCTTGACACTCCCCTCAACTAAAGCAGGGGGATTCTTGCTTCTCCCACTACTGCATTGGCAAACACCTTACGGTACTGCAATGTCTTACACAGTGTCCACAAGCTATATTTATACTGTTCCCGTATGCCCTACGGTACAGTTTTT
>ENA-OQET01000528-OQET01000528.1-human-gut-metagenome-genome-assembly--contig:-NODE-528-length-20039-cov-4.674970_pt1 | contig 20039 bp, 21 predicted proteins | sample MGYA00242800_ERZ504645 | MGnify/ENA primary metagenome ERZ504645 (study PRJEB26092, sample SAMD00036308) | human gut metagenome | host: Homo sapiens | study: EMG produced TPA metagenomics assembly of... | reverse complement strand
GTGTGCGCTCGGCCTTGCAACACCGGTTGCGATCATGGTCGGAAACGGAATGGGAGCAAAACACGGAACGATGTTCAAAACCGCAGTTTCTCTCGAGGAGACAGGAAAAAACACAGATCGTTGCACTCGATAAGACTGGAACCATCACAAGCGGAGAGCCGCAGGTAACCGATCTTGTCCCGGCAGACGGTGTAAGTGAGGAGGAGCTTTTAAAAGGTGCCTTTGCACTGGAGCAGAAAAGTGAGCATCCGCTGGCCCGTGCGATTCTTGCACTTGCAGAGGAAAAAGGCCTGGCCCGCGAAGAAGTCAGTGATTTCTCTGCGCTTCCTGGAAACGGCCTTGTGGCAAAACGGAACGGAAAAGAGCTCTGCGGAGGCAACCGCGCACTGATTACGAAAAAAGCGGTTCTCGCGAAACAGATGGAAGAGCAGGCAGCAAAACTTTCCGAAGAAGGAAAGACACCGCTGTTCTTCAGTGAAGACGGAAAGATGCTTGGTATGATCGCGGTTGCGGATGTCATCAAAGAGGACAGCCCGCGTGCGGTGAAAGAGCTGCAGAATATGGGAATCCGTGTCGTGATGCTGACCGGAGACAATGAGCGCACCGCGCGTGCCATCGGCGCACAGGCAGGTGTGGACGAAGTCATCGCAGGCGTTCTGCCGGATGGAAAAGAAGCGGTCATCAGCCGCCTGAAAGAAAAAGGAAAAGTAGCGATGGTAGGAGACGGCATCAACGATGCACCGGCTCTGACCAGTGCGGATATCGGTATTGCCATCGGAGCAGGAACCGATATCGCGATCGATGCGGCAGACGTTGTCCTGATGAAGAGCCGCCTCTCCGATGTACCGGCAGCGATCCGCTTAAGTCGTGCGACCCTCAGGAACATTCACGAGAATTTGTTCTGGGCCTTCATTTACAATATCATCGGTATTCCGCTGGCTGCGGGCGTATGGATCCCGCTGTTCGGCTGGAAGCTGAACCCGATGTTCGGTGCGGCGGCGATGAGCCTTTCGAGCTTCTGCGTTGTGACAAACGCCCTGCGTCTGAATCTGTTTCGGATGCACGACGCGTCAAAAGATAAAAGAATCAAAAACGAAATTCCAAAGGAGGATCTGAACATGACAACAGAACAGGGAATGGTAAAAACCATGACAATCGCGGGCATGATGTGCGGCCACTGCGAGGCAAGAGTGAAGAAAACACTTGAGGCAATCGAGGGTGTTGCATCCGCAGAAGTAAGCCATGAAAAAGGAACAGCCGTTGTAACACTGACAGCTCCGGTATCAGACGATGTGCTGAAAACAGCCGTAGAGGCACAGGATTACACCGTAAAAGGAATCCAGTAAAACAGGAAACGTTGAGAAAAGGGAAACGCGCCTGGAATGAAAATTTCCGGGCGCGTTTCTTTTTTTTACCAGATATAGCAAAAATATTGCAATTTGTTCGGAATTTTCGTGACAAAAGGACAAAAATCCGTTAGGATAGAGAAAAAGAAGAGCAAAAACAAAAGGGTTTTTAGGATCAGGAGGTTTTTACATTATGACAGAGTACAGACTTGCAAAGCCGGAAGAGTGGGAGGACTGCATCGAACTTGCAAACTACGTGTTCAGCACGGCACACCGTCCGCACGACTTTGAGCAGTTAATTCCAAGGGTTTATCAGGCAGGACCGGAAATGGCACGGATCCACCGCGTCGCTGTTGCGGAAAACGGCAGACTCCGGGCCGAGATTGCGGTGCTTCCGCAGCAAATGGCAGCAGGGGGTAAGCTGCTCCGCGCAGGATATGTGGGAAGCGTTTCCGTGCATCCAAAGGCAAGGGGCGAAGGCCACATGAAGCGTCTTCTTGGCGACTGGATTACGGATCTGGAAGGAACGTGTGATCTTCTGGCACTGGACGGCCAGAGACAGCGGTATGCCTACTTTGGCTTTACGCCGGGAAGTGAAAAATACACGTTTTACCTGGATGTGGCAAATGTGCGCCATACCTGGAAAAACGGGGAACTCTCCGCTTACACCTTTGCGCCGCTGTTTCCGGAAAACGGCGAAGCGGACGAAGAGGCGGCAGCCTTTGCAAAGAAGCTGAATGAGGAAAAACCGCTTTACGTGGTAAGAGAGGATGTGAAAGCCTGCCTGAAAACGTTCGGCGAGCAGGCAATTGCAATCTGGAAAAACGGTGAGCGGATCGGATATCTGGCACTTTGCGGCGGAAACCAGGTTGTGGAAGCAGAAGTGTTGGAGGAACAGGATTTCGTTCCTGCACTTGCCGCTTATTTAAAAGAAAATGCGCTTGACTCTCTTTTCATTTCCATTCCGGTGTATGAGACCGGAAAAAGCAGCAGCGTTATCGGAAGTCTGCGAAAGCTTCACAAAAGAGCGCTGCGGTTCCGCGATGTACCGTATTTTCCAAATTTGCAGACGTCATCGAGGCAATGCTGACCATGAAAGCAGAGACGATGGGCATCAGCGATGGAACGTGGTCTGCCGTACTGGAGGGACAGCCGCTGACCGTGACGGTAAAAGATGGAACTGTGACCGTGACACGGGAAGCCCATCCGGGGGCAGATGTACTCAACCGGGAGCAGGCGCAGGAACTGCTTCTTTCACCGCTGGCAAGTAAGGGAAGCAAGGTTCCATCTGAAATCTGGAAAGAACATTCCATCCGACTGGTTCCCGCTTCCGCTGTACTGTGCGACGGCAGACGAATTTTAGGCAATGACTGTTGGGAGGCAGAGAAATATGAACGAGACAGCGAAACGAGACAGAAGAGACGAAAAAGAAGAAATCCGGTATCATGTGATTTTCTACGGCCAGGTGCAGGGCGTGGGGTTCCGTTACCGGGGCGTATTATGCTGCCTACCAGCTCGGACTGACCGGCTGGGTGAGAAACTGCTGGGATGAGACGGTGGAGATGGAGGTGCAGGGTGATGAGGAGACGATCACGGAGATGATCAAAAGGATCCGCACCTCCAGCTACATCGAAATCACGGATGCAAAATGGACGAAGATTCCGCTGGAATCGGAATTCGGTTTTCATATCCGTTGATCAGGGCTGCTTTTCTCTTTTCCGGAATTTCGACAAGAATGATATCGTTGCCGATCTGGCAGATGCGGTCCCATGGGATCACAAAATCCTCGCCGTGGCAGAAAAAGCCGCAGAATTTCACAGGACCAGGAAGAACGAGTCCGGTAAGATGTCCCGTTTTTGGATTGAATTCCACATCAATCGGACAGCCGAGCGTTTTGCAGGTGCAGATATTGATAACTTCTTTCTGGCGGAGATCTACAACGCGCATGCGGTGCTCCTTTTTACAGATTCCTATGGAAAAACATATGCGAAAATGTTGCTGCAGTTGACTTGAATTTCACGGAAAAATGCGTATACTGTAAAAGTAGAAAACTTTTCGAAATACTTATTTAGAAACGAGGACGAAAGATATGAGATGTCCATTTTGTAATCAGGATAATACCCGGGTTGTGGATTCACGCCCGATTGAAGACAGCAATGCGATCCGCCGCCGCCGGATGTGCGATGTCTGCGGCAGACGCTTTACGACATACGAAAAAGTGGAGACGATCCCTTTGATCGTCATCAAAAAAGATATGAACCGCGAGCAGTATGACCGCTCGAAAATCGAGACCGGCATCCTGCGCGCCTGCCACAAACGGCCGGTGTCCGCCGAGAAGATCAACGAGATGGTCAACAAGGTGGAGACGGAGCTTTTCAACGGCGAGGAACGCGAGATTCCAAGCTCTGTGATCGGAGAGAAGGTCATGCATTACTTAAAAGACCTGGATCAGGTGGCGTACGTCCGCTTTGCGTCGATTTACCGTGAGTTCAAGGACGTCAACACGTTCATGGACGAGCTGAAAAAGATGCTCGACAAATAGCGGGAGGCAAAAAAATGGCAGTGTCGAACTATATTAAAATGCGTGATCAGATGCAGGAACGTTTTCTGACATACGATCAGAAGGAGATCGAAGGAAAGTATGGCTTTTGCGTTTGATGACGATTATTTCTATGTGCCGTATCTTTTTGAAGAATGGAGAGTGAACCGCCATACCGGCGTTGTGGAGGGCTCAAAAGACCATTTTCTTCATGTGCACCAGGGCAGTTTCAATGAGACACTGACGATTTTCGACCTGCTCTGCTGCGGAAAGAAGGAGATTGTGCTCGCCGGCACGTATGCGCGCACCAATTCCTTAAAGGGAACGATCAAAGGCCGCACGATTGCGTCCGGCGTTCACGACAGCCGCGCCGCACGGTATGACGGGCATGTGGAACAGCTGAAAAAAGCATGCGTTTCCCTTAGCGGAAAACCATATTCCCCGGGAGACGCTGCTTTTGTTTTTCATGTCTTTCCGTTTCTGCCGCTCGTCTTCCAGTTCTGGGAGTCCGATGAGGAATTCCCGCCGGTGCTCAAGTTTATGTGGGATGAAAACGTCCTTGATTATCTGCGGTTTGAGACGCTGTATTACGTGATGGGAGACTTCCTGGACGCGCTTGATCAAGCCTTCGATGCATGTAAAACAGAAGCCTGATACCTTTTGTGAGACAAAATCTTACGAAAATTTTCCGAATGTTTATAAAAATTTCAGTATACGAATCCCCTGGTTTAATGCTATAATGAGTGAAAGTAAGTAAAAAGAGAGAAGAGAAAGGGGAATGCATATGGCTTTTAGCATGAAAGTAACACCGGAAATAGAGGAACTGACAAACATCTGTCTGGATAACTCCAAAATGGATGTTTCGCTGTATGGGCAATACGATGTAAAACGCGGACTGCGCGATATCAACGGCGTTGGCGTCCTTGCGGGACTGACACAGATTTCAAACGTTGTGTCTTCGGATATCATTGACGGCGTCAAAACGCCGTGTGACGGACGTCTGTACTACCGCGGCATCAACGTGGAAAAACTGACCCAGGGCTTTTTAAGTGAAAACCGTATGGGATTCGAAGAAGTTGCGTATCTGCTCTTATTTGGAAATCTGCCGAATGAAGAGCAGCTCAATCATTTTAAGACAATCTTAAAACAGCAGCAGCCCTGCCGAAGAACTTTGTGCGTGACGTTGTTATGAAAGCGCCGACCAAGGACATGATGAACACTCTGTCCCGAAGCGTTCTGACCCTGTACGCGTACGACAACCACGCAGATGATACCTCCCTTCCGAATGTGCTTCGCCAGTGCATTAACCTGATTTCTGTTTTCCCGATGCTGTCCGTCTATGGCTATCAGGCGTACAACCATTATATCAAGGGAAAAAGTTTATATATCCACAACCCGTCGAAGAAGCTTTCGACTGCAGAAAATATTCTTCTGATGCTCCGACCGGATCAGAAGTACACTCCGCTGGAGGCGAAGATCCTCGATCTTGCCCTCGTTCTCCACATGGAGCACGGCGGCGGTAACAACTCGACCTTTACAACACATGTTGTTTCTTCTTCCGGAACCGATACGTACTCCGCAATTGCAGCGGCGCTCGGCTCCTTAAAGGGACCGAAGCACGGCGGTGCAAACATCAAGGTTGTGCGGATGTTCGACGATATGAAGTCACACGTCAAAGACTGGACGGATGAGGAAGAAGTATCGAATTACTTAAGAAAGCTGCTGCACAAAGAGGCGTTCGACCAGAAAGGTCTGATTTACGGTATGGGCCATGCGGTTTACTCCATTTCCGACCCGCGTGCGCGCATCTTAAGAGCTTCGTTGAGCAGCTGGCAAAAGAAAAACACAGAGAGAAAGATTACCGGCTGTACGCTATGGTCGAGGAACTGGCTCCGAAGATCATCGGCGAGGAGCGCCATATTTACAAAGGTGTATCCGCAAACGTCGACTTCTACAGCGGCTTCGTTTACAGCATGCTGGATCTTCCGCTGGAGCTCTACACCCCGATGTTCGCCTGCGCGCGTATCGTCGGCTGGAGTGCACACCGGATGGAGGAACTGATCAACACCGACAAGATCATCCGCCCGGCGTACAAGAGTGTCAAAGATGAAGTGGACTATGTTCCGCTGGAAAACAGATAAAACAGGCAGAAGGGCCGGAGCGTGTCGGGATTTTCCGATCTGCTCCGGCATTGCTCTGTGCAGGAAGTAATGTGTCATTGTGAAAAATAGGAGAGTGCAGGAGAATGAATGAGACAAAAAATTACAGCATAACAAAATCCGGAGCAGTCATACTGGAAGGAGGGGCCAATCGCGGCGTCTTTACAGCAGGAGCGCTGGACTTTCTGATGGAGCAGGAGTATTATATCCCTCATGTGATCGGCGTTTCCGCCGGAGCCTGCAATGCGCTGGACTATGTATCGCGCCAGATTGGCAGAACGAGGGACTGTATGATTGTCACGGATGAGAAAAACCGCTACGTCAATAAGAATATCAAGACAATCGTTGAGAAAAAAGCACTGCTCGACATGGATATGGTGTTCGAACGGTATCCGTATGAGATTTTTCCATTTGATTTTGATACGTATTTTGCATCGCCGCAGACGTGTGAGCTGGTTGTGACAAACTGTGAGACGGGACGCGCGGAATATCTGGATGACCGCGAAAATAAAGAACGTCTGCTTGCAATTGGCCGTGCATCATCGAGCATGCCGATCGCCTGCCCGATGGTGGAGATCGACGGAAACGAGTACGTCGACGGCGGTGTTGCCGATTCGATCCCGATTATCCGTTCCTTAAAGACGGGACACCGAAAAAATGTCATTATTCTGACACGGAATTTCGGTTACCGAAAAAAAGAGGGAACGAGAGGCTGGGAGCTGTATGTGGCGGCATTCCGCAAATACCCGAATCTCGTGCGTGCGCTTGTAAACCGCGCGAAACATTATAACCAGGTGCTCGAATGCATCGAAAAATGGGAAGAAGAAGGCTCCGTCTTTGTGATCCGCCCGGAGATACCGGCGGTATCGCGTCTCGAAAAGGACGAGGAGAAGCTGCGGGAATTTTACCAGCACGGCTATGACCAGATGAAAGCAAATTTTGAGGCTCTGCAGGAGTTTCTGAAAGAAGAATAAAGTTACTGTATAAACGAAAAGAGGATTGGAGAAAGAAGATGAGTGGAAAAAACCAGAAGAACCGGGGAACTATACTGATGCGGATGTTTTACCCGGACCGGAGAGAAAAAAGTGCCTATACGATCGATTACGCGGATCTGTACCGGAAAGGATACCGGGGCGTGATTTTTGATATCGATAATACGCTTGTTCCGCACGGTGCGCCGGCAACGAAGGAGGCGGCTGCGTTCTTTGCGTCTCTTCGGGAGACTGGTTTTTCCACCTGTCTGCTTTCCAACAATCAGAAACCGCGTGTGGCTCCGTTTGCCGATGCGGTCGGTTCTATCTATATCGAAAATGCGCACAAGCCTTCGGTGAAAAACTACCAGGAGGCATGCCGGAGAATGGGGATTAAAGAGGAGCAGGCGGTCTTTGTCGGGGATCAGCTTTTCACCGATGTGTACGGTGCAAAACGGACCGGACTTTACAATATTCTGACCGAGCCGATCAATCCGAAAGAGGAAATTCAGATCGTTCTGAAACGGTATCTGGAGCACATTGTACTGTTCTTTTATGAGCGTGATCTGGCCCGCGGCAGGATTACGAAAAAAAACAGTTGAAAAATCGGGAAAAATATTATATTATAAGATAAGCCTATGGTGCGCATTTGGCGCATCGTACTATGTTAAGGAGGAAAAATCAGAATGATTTCAGCAGGAGATTTTAGAAACGGCGTTACCCTCGAGATCGATGGTCAGGTCGTTCAGATTCTTGAATTTCAGCATGTAAAACCTGGTAAAGGAGCTGCATTCGTAAGAACAAAATTAAAAAATGTCATCAACGGTGGTGTGGTAGAGCGTACCTTCCGCCCGACTGAGAAATTCCCGCAGGCTCGTATCGAGCGTGTAGACATGCAGTATCTGTACAGCGATGGTGATTTATTCTACTTCATGAACGTAGAAAACTATGAGCAGATCGCTCTGAACGAAGAGACCATCGGAGATGCTCTGAAATTTGTAAAAGAAAACGAAATGGTTAAAGTATGTTCCTACAACGGAAATGTATTCGCAATCGAACCGCCTCTGTTTGTAGAGCTTGAGATCACCGAGACTGAGCCAGGCTTCAAGGGAGATACCGCACAGGGTGCTTCCAAACCGGCTACCGTTGAGACTGGTGCTACCGTAAGCGTTCCGCTGTTCGTAAACCAGGGAGACAAAATCAAAATTGATACCAGAACAGGTGAATATCTGTCCCGTGTATAAGTAAGACTGTTCCCGCCGTTGTCCGTCACAACTTTCTTTGTGGCGGACACGGTTTTCTAAATAAATAGAATATTCGTCTGAAAAATGGCTGATAAAGGCTGTCGGAAGCAGCCCGGGCCCGTTTTTCTCATCGTTCGAAGTTCCGCGAACCAACGAATCTCTGGCATATACAGATCTGTACAGAGGTTTTTAAGTTGTGTTTTCCGGAGCTTTTTTGTTCCGTAAAGCAAAAATACAAAAGGCAATCAAACAGGAAAGGTGGGAAAAAATGGACTATCAGATGTTCAAAGAGCAGCTTGCCGCGCTGCTGAAAAGAAAAGCCGGCGATGATTTTGAGGTGAAGGTAGAATCGGTGCAGAAGCTGAACGGTATCGAAAAAGAGGCGTTTGTCATCAGCAGAAAGAAGGACTGGATTGCACCGACGATCTACGTGGAGCTTCTGTATGAATGCTGTCTGCAGGGCGTGCCGCTTTCTCAGATTGCAGAAAAGGTACTGGAGCAGTACCGGAAAGTGGAAGCGGAGACGAGAAGACCGGAGAAAGCTGCCTTTTTTACCAATTGGAAAAATGCTGCGCCGCAGATCTACTGCGAGCTCATTCATGCGGAGAAAAACCGTATGCTGCTCTCCGAAGTTCCGCACAGAAAATTTCTCGATCTCGCGGTCGTGTACTATTACCAGATGCGGGGAAACCGCGTGCCGGATGCGACAATTCTGATCCACGAGACGCACCGGGAGCTGTGGGGAATTTCGGCGGAGGAGCTGGATGCCCGTGCCTGGGAGAACACCCTGCGGGATCTGCCGGTGCGCACAGACAGCCTTATGGTGTATTTGAAAGAGGAGTACGGAGTAACGTTTCCCCGGTTCGAGCTTGGTCCGCTGGCGGAACAGTTTTACCTGGTCAGCAACCGCAGAGGAAAGCTGGGTGCAATCTGCATGTGCTATCCCGGCGTGCTGGAGAGTCTTTCGCAGCGCTTTGAGGCAAGTCTTTATGTGATTCCGAGCAGTATCCACGAGTGCATGGTGATTCCGGATTATGATGTGTTCCCGGAGGAGTGTCTTTCCGACATGGTACGGGACGTGAATGAAAAGACGGTCAAGCCGCAGGAGATTCTGTCGGATCACGTTTATTATTACCACCGGGAAAGCGGGGAACTGACGCTGTGTGAGGAAGAAACGTAAGCTGCGTGGCAGAATAGTCTGCGAATAATTTAAGAAAAAAATGGGCGGCTGGGTGGGAAAAATACTTTACAATTGCAGGAGTCTGTGGTAAACTATCATAGTGTGGTTGAGAAAACAGATCACATCAGCGTCTGTAGCTCAGGGGATAGAGCAACGGTTTCCGGTACCGTGTGTCGGGGGTTCGAATCCCTCCAGACGCGTTTTTGCTACATGGCATGCTGCGGCGGGCAGGACCGGCGCAGGACAAGGAAAGCCCCTGCTTCGGTGTGAAGTAGAGGTTTTTTTGCTTACTGAGCATATCAATAACTGATCCGGCGGATCAGTTTTGATGAAGGAGGAAAAATATGGCAAAACCAATGACAACAAAAGATAAAATCCGGGAATGGATTTCCGATAATCTGCGCTACATGCTTCTGATCGGAGCAATTCTCCTGATTGTGGCAGCGGTTCTTCTCATCGTTCATCTGGTATCACCAAAAAACGATGGAAAATCGAGCGGCGGAACCGTAACAAGCAGCAGCACCGGAAACAATGTGCCGGATAAAAAGACACAGGTAAAAGCAGACAGCAAAGCAGATTCTGAGGACAGTACAGGCATTTCATCGGACGTTTCGGATTCCGCGAATGCTTCCAGTGCAGATGCTTCCAGTACCGATACCGCCAGCGCGCCGGATGCAGAGGCTGAGCCGACAAGTGAGTCGGAAGCGGCAGATGATACCAGTAATACAGAGAATACCGATAATACGGCTGTCTCCTTTGCCGCGGACAATGTCCCGGAAGTAAGCACCGTGCTGGAGCAGTATTACACCGCGCTCGGTGCAAGGGATATCAACGGTCTTTTTGCAGTAACAGATAATCTGACCGCGGAGGAGCAGGCGCAGATTGAGGCAGAAAGCGACGTGGAGTCATACGGAGATGTAAAGGCCTACACGATCAGCGGTCCAAGCGACGGAACGTACATCGCGTTTGTCAGCAGCAGATGCAAATATCTGGGAATCAACCAGACCCTGCCGATGCTTTCGGAGTATTATCTCTACACGACAGAAGACGGCAGCCTGAAAATCATGGATGATACCGACAGCGATGCGGCCGTAACCGAGGCTATGAAAGCGGCGCTCGAAAACGAAGAAGTCAAAAATCTGATCGAACAGGTTCAGAACGATTATCAGAATGCACTCGATGCAGATGCTTCTCTGAGAGCATATGTAGAGAGCATTCAGTAGGAACAATAGAATAATACAAAACAAAAAAAAGCAGTTTCTGGTTTTTATGAAACTGCTTTTTTGGAAGGATAAAACCATGCGCTTAAACAAATACTTAAGTGATGCGGGCGTCTGCTCGCGGCGGGAGGCGGACCGTCTGACAGAAGCAGGCGAGATTACGGTAAACGGAAAACGCGCGGAAACCGGCATACAGGTGGAGTCTGGCGACGTTGTTGTCGTGAAAGGCAAAACCGTTGTCCCGGAGGAGAAAAAAGTCTATCTCGCCTTCAACAAACCGCGCGGCATCGTCTGTACTGCGGAAAAACGGGAGAAAAACAACGTCATCGATTATCTGTCCTACCCGGTGCGGATTTACCCGGTGGGAAGACTCGATAAAGATTCCGAGGGTCTCCTTCTGATGACGAACGACGGTGCGATTGTAAATGGTATCATGCGTGCCAGAAACCGCCACGAAAAAGAATACCAGGTCGAGGTAAACAAAGAGATTACACCGGAATTTCTGAAAAAAAATGGCATCCGGCGTGCCGATTCTCGATACCGTGACGCGCCCGTGCCGGATCCGGAAAACGGGAGAGCGCAGCTTTACGATTATTCTGACGCAAGGGCTGAACCGTCAGATCCGGCGGATGTGCGAAGCATTAGGATATCGTGTCACAAAGCTGAAACGTGTGCGGATCATGAATGTTCACTTGAAGGACCTGAAAACAGGGGAGTACCGCCCTTTAACGGAAAAAGAATTAGCAGAACTGAAAAAGCAGATCGGGGAGGAAAAGCGATGAACGAGACAGAACGGATGAAGGAACTGGTCAAAAAGCTGAACGAAGCGGCAAAAGCCTATTACCAGGAAGACCGGGAGATCATGAGCAACCTGGAGTACGACACGCTGTATGACGAACTGCAGGTATTAGAGGAAAAAACAGGCGTAACACTCGCCGGAAGCCCGACCACAAAAGTCGGCTACGAGGCGATGAACGAACTGCCGAAAGAAGCGCACGAGTCGCCGATGCTTTCCCTTGATAAAACGAAAGATGTGGAAGTGCTCCGCAGCTTCATCGGGGATCACAAAACGCTGCTGTCCTGGAAGATGGACGGTTTGACCGTCGTTCTGACGTACCGCGGCGGTACCCTCGCAAAGGCCGTCACCCGTGGAAACGGCGTGATCGGAGAGGTAGTCACGAACAATGCAAAAGTGTTTGAAAATATTCCCTTAAAAATCCCGTACCAGGGAGAGCTGGTTCTGCGTGGCGAGGCGATCATCCGCTATTCCGATTTTGAGAAGATCAACGAGGAGATTGAGGATGTTGATGCGAAATACAAAAATCCGAGGAACCTCTGCAGCGGTTCTGTGCGCCAGCTGAACAATGAGATTACGGCAAAACGCCACGTTCATTTTATGGCATTTGCGCTTGTGAGCGCTCCGGAACAGGATTTCGAAAATTCCAGAATCCGTCAGATGGAGTGGCTGAAAGAGCAGGGCTTCGAGGTGGTGGAATACAAGGTTGTCACCAAAGATAACCTCGACGAGGCGATGCAATATTTCTCCACGAAAATCGAGACAAACGATTTTCCGTCCGATGGCCTTGTCGCGTTGTATGACGATATCGCCTACGGAGAATCACTTGGCACAACCGCGAAATTCCCGCGGAACGCTTTCGCCTTCAAATGGGCGGATGAACAGAAGGAGACCACTCTGCTTGAAATTGAGTGGAGCCCGTCGAGAACCGGTCTCATCAATCCGGTTGCGGTTTTTGAGCCGGTCGAGCTGGAAGGAACTTCGGTTTCCCGCGCAAGCGTCCACAACATTAGTATCATGCGTTCGCTGGATCTCGGTGTGGGTGATAAAATCCTTGTCTACAAAGCAAATATGATCATTCCACAGATCTCAGAGAATCTGACGAGAAGCGGTGTGCGCGATATTCCGGAAACGTGTCCTGCCTGCGGCGGTGCCACCCGGATTCAGATGATGAACAATGTCGAGACCCTCTACTGTACGAATCCGGAGTGCCCGGCAAAATTCATGAAGGCATTCACCCTGTTTGTAAGCCGCGACGCGATGAACATCGACGGCATGTCGGAGGCAACGCTCGAAAAATTCGTGGGCCACGGCTTCATCCGTGAGTTTGCCGATATTTTCCGTCTCGACCGCTACCGCGACGAGATTGTGGAGATGGACGGTTTCGGTGAAAAATCATACCAGAATCTGATCGACAGCATCGAGCGCGCGAAAAACACAACGCTGCCCCGTCTGATTTTCGGACTTGGCATCTTAAATATCGGTCTTGCAAACGCAAGAATGATCTGCAAAGCCTTCGATTTCGATCTCGACCGGATCCGGAATGCATCGGCGGAGGATTTCGCGCAGATCGACGGTGTCGGAGAAGTGATTGCAAAAAGCATCGTGGATTACTTTGCGGATGAGGAAAATAAAGAACGCCTTGAGCGCCTTCTGTCGTATCTGACGATTGAGAAGCCGCAGGCAAGCCAGGAAGAACAGAAATTAGCCGGTCTTACCTTCGTCATCACCGGAAGTGTGGAACATTTCCCGAACCGGAATGCATTAAAGGCAAGAATCGAGGAGCTCGGCGGAAAAGCCACCGGAAGTGTAACGGGAAAGACGAGCTATCTGATCAACAACGACACGACATCCAGTTCCTCCAAAAACCGGAAAGCGCGCGAACTCGGCGTGCCGGTGATCTCAGAAGAGGAATTTCTGAAGATGACAGAAGAATAACGAAATATCTGCAAAGGCGGTTTGCATCCCGCGCGGGAATCTGCTATAATCGGAAGCAGACGGCAGAAATTCCTGCCGGAAAAAGCAAACCGCCTGTCTGCGCAGAGAAAAGCGCGGCAGATCAAGAAGAATAGAAACGAGGAAAAAGAATATGCCGGTTAAAGTTCAGGCAGATTTACCTGTAAAAGAAATACTCGAAAGCGAAAATATATTCGTCATGGACGAGACAAGAGCGGTTCATCAGGACATCCGTCCGCTGAAGATTATGATCCTGAATCTGATGCCGCTCAAAGAAGATACCGAGCTGCAGCTTCTGCGCTCCCTTTCCAACACCTCCCTGCAGGTTGATGTCACCTTTCTGATGGTGGCAAGCCACGAGGCGAAAAATACATCGACCAGCCATCTGAACACGTTCTATGTGAAATTTGAGGATGTGCGGAAAAATTATTACGACGGTATGATCATCACCGGTGCACCGGTCGAGCAGATGGAATTTGAAGAAGTTGACTACTGGGATGAACTGACAAAAATCATGGACTGGACGAACACACACGTTACCTCCACGATGTTCCTCTGCTGGGGAGCCCAGGCGAGTCTGTATCATTTCTACGGACTGAAGAAACGGATGCTTCCGGAGAAGAAATTCGGGCTGTTCTGGCACAAAGTCAACAACCGCAAGATCCCGCTTGTGCGAGGCTTCGATGACGAGTTTTTGGCACCGCATTCCCGCCACACAGAAGTACCGATCGACGATATCCGTGCCTGCAAAGATGTCACGATTCTCGCAGAGTCCGACGAAGCCGGATTCTATCTTGGCATGGCGGAAGAGGGAAGAAAGATTTTTGTGATGGGTCATCCGGAGTACGACCGTATGACGCTCGACGGCGAGTACCACCGCGATAAAGACAAAGGACTCCCGATTGAGATTCCGAAGAACTATTATAAAAACGACGATCCAAATACAAAACCAGTGCTTTTATGGCGGTCACATGCGAACAATCTGTACACGAACTGGCTGAACTACTATGTATACCAGGTGACCCCGTATAATCTTGACGGAACTCCGGATTTTTCGGGAAAATAAGAGAGAAAAAGCCCCCCGCACCGGGCGCACACCGGCTGCGGGGGGTTGCTGTAAAAATCTGCTATAAAAAACGGAAAGCTTTCCGGGCTTACCGTTTGAAATCAAATAATGTTTTCAGCGGAATTTCGAGTGCTTCCGCAATATCCATCAGCTTGTTTAGAGACAGAGAGGTATGACTGTTTGGCGCTTCGATGTTGCTCATATGTGTACGGCTGATCTTGACAGCTTCGGCAAGCTCACTTTGCGTTAATCCGCGTGCTCTGCGATAAAAAGCGATGGTAAGACCGAGGAGGCGCATCTCCTCCGTATGACGTTCTCCCATTGCTATGGCTCCTTTCTGAACAGAGTGATACAAAGACTTATATAATATTTATCTTAAACGATTAAATACTAAAAAGAAACAACTTAAAATTTTTATAATGCACATGTAAATTGTGCAAAATATAGAAATTATCCATCAGAATAATAGGAAAACAGGAAAAAGAGTTTTTTTGACAAATGAGAGGTTTTTGTGTATGCTGTAGAAAGCACCAACAAATAAAATCGGAGGTTTTTGCATATGAAAGAGTCGATCCATACCATTCCGCTGACGGATGCATTCAAGGCGGAAGATGAGTGCCCGTTCTGCTATCTGGAGCGGGAAGCAGAGCAGCATGCGATTTCGTTTGCGCTCGGTTCCGGCGCATCCTACATGGAGGATGATGTGCGTGCGGAAACAGACGCGATGGGATTCTGCCGCCACCACTATAAAATGATGTACGATTACGGAAACCGTCTCGGAAGCGGTCTGATTTTATCCACCCATCTGAAAAAACTGAACCAGGAGCTTGCCGCACAGATGGATCTGTTTGCACCGGGAAAATCCTCGGTGTTCAAGCGGATGCAGAAGACATCCCTCGACAAACAGGGCCGTGAGACTGCGATCGGCCAGTGGATTGATGAGAAGACGCATTCGTGCTACGTCTGCGATCACTTCAAGGCAAACTATAACCGCTATCTTGATACGTTCTTTGATCTCTACAAAAAAGACGAGGAGTTTGCAAGACTGTTCCGAGAGGGAAAAGGCTTCTGTCTGCCGCATTTTGCGGATCTGGTAGAAACGGCGGAGAAAAAGCTGAATGATAAACAGAAAGCGGAATTTTACCCGACTCTGTTCAAAATCATGAAAGAAAATTACCAGCGGCTGCAGGAAGAGGTAACATGGTTTACTGACAAATTCGATTACCGCAACAAGGATAAGGACTGGGGAAATTCAAAAGATTCCATCCAGCGCTGTATGCAAAAATTAGGCGGCGGCTATCCGGCGGACGAGCCGTTTACGGAAGGATTATAATTCTTGTTTATAAAAGGAGCATAAAGTTTCGATGCAGAAGTTTTATCAAAGATTAAAAGAGAATCAAAAGGAGCGCGCCCGGTGCGCGTTTCTTGTTTTGCATTTCGGCGTGCTGGCAGTGCTGCTGTTTCTGGCGCGCCCGCTGCTGGATACGACGGCGGCAGACCGGGAGTGGAGTATTCACTTTCTGTTCCCGTGCCTGCTGGCGTGTATCATACTGACGACAGTCGTCAGTTTCTGCCGGTTTGCTGCAGAGCCGGACCAGAAACCAAAACCGCGCTATGTGGGATGGAAACAGCCGATTCTGATGCTGGCAAACGCAGCCTATTTGTTTGCCACACTGGAATTTGTCACAAACAGCCAGTTCCGGGAGATGAAATGGTATTATGCGTTGTTGAATATCGGTGTCATTTTCGTACTTTCCATTTTCGTTTCCCTCTTTCTGAACTCCATCCGCCGCGCGATGATTTTCATGAACATCTTTTATTTCTGCATGAGTCTGGTATTCTACTATGTTTATCTGTTCCGCGGAGAAGCGTTCCAGCTCATCGACCTGTACAGCATTGCGACGGCGGCGGACGTAGTCGGCGGCTACAAATTCGAGATCACAGGTGAAATCGTGACTTCGTTTATCACGATGATGCTCGTTGTGCGCCTCTGGCTGCAGAGCCGGGAATACCGTTTTGCACGGAAAACGAGGAATAAAATTCTGCTCCGCGTGGCTGCTGCTGCGCTGATGCTCGGAACATACCTGGCGTACATGAATCTGAACTGGAACGCCGAGTTCGGTGTCATCAGTGACCTCTGGAATCCGGCGAAGACATACCGCCAGTACGGAACGACGGTCGGTTTTACCGCGGTCGCAAAATACATGCGCCTGACACCGCCGGACGGCTATTCGAAAGACGAAGTGACAGCGATTGCCGATACGAGCGAGAAAGAGACGAAAACAGAAGATCTTCGAAAAGATAATGCGGATAGCGTGACACCCGTCAACATCATCGCGATCATGAACGAGTCGTGGTTTGACTACCGTTCCGTCGGCGATCCGCAGACGAGCGAGAGCTACATGCCGTTCCTCGATTCGCTGACCGAAAATATCATCAAAGGGCACACGCTGACGTGTACCAAGGGCGGCGGAACAGCAAAAACGGAGTATGAGTTCCTGACCGGAAACTCCTGCAAGCGGTTCCCGGGCATGGTGCCGTACGTCAGCTACTTTACGCACAGCCAGTATTCCCTTGTCACGACGTTAAAAGACCAGGGTTATCAGGCAATTGCGATGCATCCGAACAAGGCGACAAACTGGAAGCGGAGCACGGCATACCGTTTCCTTGATTTTGATGATTTCATCTCGATTGATCAGTTCTCCGATACGGCCAAGCGGTACCGCGGCATGATCAGCGATCAGGCGAACTATGAGAAGATCGTGGAAACCTACGAGAACAAGGAGCCGGGCAGCCCGTTCTTCCTCTTTGATGTGACGATGCAGAACCACAGCGGCTACACGAACCGTTATTTCCAGGCGGATATCAACTGCAACGGCTACGACAGTGATGAGGCCGATCAGTATTTCTCCCTGTTAAAGCTTTCCGATGAGGCAATTTCCTATCTGATCCGGTATTTCCAGCAGGTGGACGAGCCGACGATGATCATTATGTTCGGCGATCATTCCCCGAAGCTGCCGGATGCGTTTGAAACATGGATTGCCGGAGACGCCTATCAGAATCTTTCGGTCGAGGATCAGGAGAAGTTCTATGGAACCCCGTTCTTCATCTGGACCAACTACAGCATGAAATCCGAGAGCAATGTCTGGATCAGCACAAACTATCTCTCAAGCTATGCGTTAAGCCTTACCGGCCTGGAACTGACGCCGTACAACGAGTATCTGCTTGACCTGCGCGAGAAGATGCCGGCGCTCAATCACCTCGGCTTTTTAGCAAGTGACGGAACCTGGTACCGCTGGAACGACAGCGATGCGCCGGAGGAGGATCTCGAGTACGAACGGCAGTATGAATGCCTGCAGTACAATGAACTGATCGACAAAAAAGACCGGGATGACAGCTTTTTTACAATTTCCGGTGAAAAAGACGAGGAATAAGGGCTTTCCCTACTTGCCAGAAAACGGAAACCTATGGTAGACTATACTCCGTATGACCGGGAAACCCCGGCGGTAACTTCACGTTTACAATTAAGAATAAGAAAATGAGGTTTTAAAAAGTATGATTGCAGCAAATAATGTGACACTTCGTGTCGGAAAAAAAGCGTTGTTTGAAGATGTCAATATCAAATTCACCGAGGGAAACTGCTACGGCATGATCGGTGCCAACGGAGCGGGAAAATCAACCTTTCTGAAAATCCTGTCCGGCCAGCTTGAACCGACAAACGGAGACGTAACCATCACACCGGGCCAGCGTCTTTCCTTCCTCGAGCAGGACCACTTCAAATACGACAGCTATCCGGTACTCGACACCGTTATCATGGGAAATGCCCGTCTCTATGAGATCATGAAAGAGAAAGAGGCGCTGTACGCAAAAGAAGACTTCACCGATGAGGACGGTATCAAAGCGAGCGAGCTCGAGGGTGAGTTTGCAGAGATGAACGGCTGGGAGGCAGAGACCGATGCAGAGCAGCTCTTAAACGGCCTTGGCATTGAGCCGGAACTGCACTACGCACAGATGGCGGACCTGACCGGCAGCCAGAAGGTCAAAGTTCTTCTTGCAAGAGCCCTGTTCGGAAACCCGGACATCCTTCTTCTCGACGAGCCGACCAACCACTTGGACCTCGATGCGATCGAGTGGCTTGAGGAGTTCCTGATCAACTTCGAGAATACCGTTATCGTCGTATCCCACGACCGTTACTTCCTGAATAAAGTCTGCACCCAGATCGCAGATATAGATTACGGAAAAATCCAGCTCTATGCCGGAAACTACGACTTCTGGTTTGAGTCCAGCCAGCTGCTGGTAAAACAGATGAAAGAGGCGAACAAGAAGAAAGAGGAGAAGATCAAAGAGTTACAGGATTTCATCTCTAGATTCAGCGCCAACGCATCGAAGAGTAAACAGGCTACTTCCCGTAAGAAAGCCCTGGAGAAAATCCAGCTCGACGATATCAAACCATCCAGCCGGAAATATCCTTACATCGATTTCCGTCCGAACCGTGAGATCGGAAACGACGTTCTGCAGGTAGAGGGACTGACCAAAACCGTAGACGGCGTGAAAATCCTGGATAACTTAAGCTTTACCCTCGGAAGAGAAGATAAAGTTGCTTTCGTCGGAAGCAACGAGCAGGCGATCACCATGCTGTTCAAGATTCTGACCGGAGAAGAAGAGCCGGATTCCGGTTACTACAAATGGGGCGTAACCACCACACAGGCTTACTTCCCGAAGGACAACACCGCAGAATTCGACTGCGACCTGACTATCGCAGACTGGCTGACCCAGTATTCCGAGATCAAGGACGTAACGTATGTCCGCGGATTCCTCGGAAGAATGCTTTTTGCCGGTGAGGACGGCGTGAAACGTGTCAGAGTCCTTTCCGGAGGAGAGAAAGTGCGCTGCCTGCTCTCCAAGATGATGATTTCCGGTGCAAACGTTCTCGTTCTTGACGAGCCGACCAACCATCTGGATATGGAGTCCATCACTGCACTGAACAACGGTCTGATCAAATTCCCGGGCGTGCTGCTGTTCACCTGCCACGACCATCAGTTTGTACAGACCACAGCAAACCGTATCATGGAGATCCTTCCGAACGGCGCGCTGATCGATAAGATGACCACCTACGACGAGTATCTTGCAAGCGATGAGATGGCAAGAAAACGTCATGTCTACACAATGACAGAGGAAGATAATTAAAGATGAGCAAAAAGACGACAGTTTCCGGCATTCTGCTGGTGTTGCTTGTGCTGGCCACAACGCCGCTTCTTGGAACGGACAACGTTTCGTTCCTGAAGTGGTGGCTTATGACCCTGGTGCTCGGTATTGGATTTTATCCGGCTGCCGCAGCGCTGTTTCCGCGGTTTCATGACCGGGGATGGATGTTTTCTAAAGTGCTTGGCATCGTTGTTTCCGGTTTTGCTGTATTTGCTCTTGGAAGCTTCGGACTGGTTCCGTTTACCGCACCGGTCTGCCTGATCACAGTCGGCGTACTGATCCTGGCTTCTTGGATTTTCGGATGTTTTTAAGGTACGCGTCCATGCGCCGGAAATCGACTTCCTGATGATGGAAGAA
>ENA-OQET01000526-OQET01000526.1-human-gut-metagenome-genome-assembly--contig:-NODE-526-length-20098-cov-5.639277_pt1 | contig 20098 bp, 14 predicted proteins | sample MGYA00242800_ERZ504645 | MGnify/ENA primary metagenome ERZ504645 (study PRJEB26092, sample SAMD00036308) | human gut metagenome | host: Homo sapiens | study: EMG produced TPA metagenomics assembly of... | reverse complement strand
CCGATGCCGTAATTATTTCTGTATCAACTTTTTGAATATCGCTCTTCAATATCTTGCAAGGGTAATTTTTTTCAGTTCGTTTCCATTGCCTGCTGAACTGTCAGCCTGTTGTCAAGAACGTGTGAATGTTTTGCCGACAGGACATTTGGATTGATTTTCGTGAAAATGAAAAGCTCGCCGTTGCCAACGCATTCAACCGCCTTGTAGATATCGAGAAAAGTAATCCTGTCAAGCGGTTTTGAAAGGTCTGCACCGCCCGAACCCCTTGCAACCTCAACAATTCCTGCCGACTTGAGCTGACCGAGAATTTTGCGGACGATAACAGGGTTGACATTCGTACTGTCTGCAAGAAAATCACTCGTTACCTTGTATTCATTTTTAAAGGTTTCAATACAGGCGATAATGTGAATTGCCAGAGTAAATCTGCTCGAAATCTGCATATATAAAGCTCCTTTGGTTTGTTTGGTCTGATAATTATTATATGATAAGTTGGTTGTAAAGTCAATTGTTACATCAAAACGGATTGTAATTGTTACTTTAAAACATAAATCGGGTTGACAAATGCGGCAATCGGTACTATAATAATTGTCAACCGATAAAATAATTTGGTTGACAATCTGCAAAACAAAAGAATCGGTTTTGCAAAGGAGAGGTAATTTTATGACAGAAGCAAAAACAAACAGTAAATCAAAAAGTAATGTATTAAGCCTTGTGTATATGGCGATGTTCGTCGCAATCATCACGGTGTGCGCACAGATTCAGATTCCGATGACAGTTCCGTTCACACTTCAGACTCTCGGTATCTTTATGGCGGCGGCTATGCTCGGCTGGAAAAGAGGACTCATCAGCGTTGCGGTTTATGTTCTCCTCGGTGCAATCGGTGTTCCCGTGTTTGCAGGATTCTCAGGCGGAATCGGCGTTCTCGGCGGTCCGACAGGCGGTTATATCATCGGTTTCCTCTTTACGGCACTTATTGTTGGACTTATGACTGATTTTCTCGGCAGAAAGTTTTGGGTGCTTGCGGTTTCAATGGTTGCAGGCCTTGCAGTATGCTACCTTTTCGGTACAATCTGGTTTATGATTTCAATGCATACAGACTTTGTTGCCGCACTTCTCACCTGCGTTGTTCCGTTCCTTCTTGCAGATGCTGCAAAGATTGTTGTTGCAACAGTTTTGGTAAATCGTCTTGACAAAATCGTTAAGCTTTAAGTTCAGACCGCATCACAGCCTTTGTGTGCAGTTTTTTGAAGGCAAGGGTTACAGCGATGAATTTGTCTGCGGAATGGCAAAAATAGTGTCGGTTCTTGAAAATAACAACGCAAGCCTTACGCTTACGGGCGGTTGTGACGAAATTTGTTCATCGTGTCCGAACCGTGACAACGGCAGCTGCGATGTTACGGGCAAGGCGTCATGCTACGACAAAAGATGTCTTGATTTACTCGGAATGAAAATCGGCGATACTGCCGATTGGAAAGAGCTTTCGAGAATTGCAAGGGAAAATATAATTTTAAAAGACAGGCTTTCGCAGGTGTGCGGCGACTGCAAATGGTCGCATATATGCCGTGATAAAGCCGATAAAATGAAAAGTCTTCATTAATCCTCATAGATATATCATGATAAAAGACCTCACGAATTTCGTGAGGTCTTTTGTTTACGGCGAGCCGCCGTTCCCTGTTTGTGCAGACAGTTTGTATATTTTAAAACATATTTTGCCCGAGCAAATATTTGTAATTGTCTTTGCAATTTGTGTTGTAGGGGCGTTCATTGGACGCCCGCCTTGATGAAACATTTTGTTTAGTCACATATGTTTTGATGGGATAAATGTTGTGTATCGAATTTGCACGCATTGCGTGCAAACCGTGTGCATTGCACACGGTTCGCCCCTACAATATAACAATTGTTTTGCGGCATTTATAAAATTTAATCTGTTATGAAAATTCTGCCGTTACCTGCGGGCGTCCGATGAACGCCCCTACAGTTTGGTTTGTACAAACAATTAAAATGCTACGCTCGGGCATTAAAGTATTTGACTTAAAAAAACTATCTTCACGAATGAAAATATTGACTTTTGGAGGAAATTGGATTATTATTTAAACTGTATAACTTTAAGTATGCTTATTTTTAGGACAGATGATTTGTGAAGGAGTTGAAAAAAGTGCCGGATCTTTCGATAATTTTCGATATGGGTGTTGTTGCACTGCGTTTTCTTATGCCTGTTTATGCAATAATAATTGTGTACCAGTGCTTTGCCGCAATGCGCCGTCGCCGCCGTCCCGAAACTCCTTTGATTTCACTTTTGAACCCTGCAACGGGCGAGATGCTCCCCGTGCTTTTCTGGGAAAATTCAATCGGCAGAAGTAAAAGCAGTGATGTAACCGTTGATGACCCGACAGTTTCAAGAAATCATTGCGTACTCCTTCGCCGTAAAGACGGTTGGTATGTAAGCGATACCGACTCAAAGAGCGGCACAATGCTCAACGGCAAAAGAACAAGAGGCAGAGCAAAGGTGCTGATTGACGATACAATAACAATAGGCGGTACAAGCCTTATAGTAAAAAGAGGCGAGGAGTTCCAACAGCCGTTGCAGTCGAGCTGGTTTTTCTCAAAGGTCAGCGATAAGCCTGCAATGAAATCGTGGAAGCTTATGCTTCTTATTACATTTTTTCACTTCTTTATGTGCGTTCAGGCAATGTTCTGGAATGACGGCACAAATACAATGGCTCCGCTCGTGCTGTTCGGCGCTCTTGCGGCTGTTGAATGGGGATTCTTCTTTATCTCCTATTTTGTAATCCGCAGAGTAAATTTCGAGCTTGAGTCGCTTGCACTGTTTTTGACGGGCATAGGCGTAATGATGCTTATCAGACAGTCAGAACGCTCGGCTTATGTTCAGCTTGTTGCCGCCGCAGTAGGTATGATTATCTTCTGCATAATCATCAAGCTGATTGAAGATCCCGATAAGGTAAATAAACTCAGACTTCCGGCAATGATTTGTGCGGTCGGTCTTTTGGGCGTAACAATTGTTTTCGGTAAGATTACAAACGGCGCCGCCAACTGGATTTATATCGGCTCGTTTTCATTTCAGCCGTCAGAGCTTGCAAAGATTATTTTCATCTTTATCGGCGCAAGTTCGCTTGATGTGTTGATGACAAAGAAGAACCTGCTTGAGTACATTATCTTCTCGGCAGTATGCGTCGGACTTTTGGCTCTTATGGGTGACTTCGGTACTGCGCTCATCTTCTTTGTAACATTTTTGCTCACAGCGTTTATGCGCTCGGGCGATTTCAAGACGATTATTCTTGCTGTTGCCGCCGCAATTTTCGGCGTCACCTTTGTCCTCAAGTTTAAACCGTATGTTGCCGACCGTTTTTCGGGCTGGCGTCATGTGTGGGAACATACTCAGGACAACCTCGGTTATCAGCAGGCAAGAGTTCTCACATATATGGCAAGCGGCGGACTTTTCGGCGTAGGTATCGGCAACGGTTTTTTAAAGCAGGTTGCCGCATCCGAAAGTGACCTTGTTTTCGGACTTGTTTCGGAAGAAATGGGAGTTATCGTTGCGTTCACACTTGCCGTGGCAGTAGGTGCAATGTTTATTTATGCAAGGGCAATTACAACCCGAAGCAGAAGTACCTTTTATTCAATTTCAGCGTGCTGTGCGGCAGGACTTTTTGTCGTTCAGCTTTCTCTCAATGTTTTCGGTGCAACCGATGTCCTTCCGCTCACAGGCGTAACGTTTCCGTTTGTGTCTGCCGGCGGTTCAAGTATTATGTCTTGTTGGGGACTTGTTGCATTCATCAAAGCCGCAGACGAGAGAACTTATTCGGTAAAAAGATAAGTTTAGTAAATTGAAAACTTGTTTTTCATATAGTACTTTGGTATTAAATAAAATTTAGTGCCTTTACTTGCGGGCGTCCAATGAACGCCCCTACTGATACACAGGGTGGTGTAAGGTTTGAAAAAAATTACTTCGCAGAAGTACACTTATATATATAGTTGCGCTTGCGTTTATCGGCGGACTCGGCTATCTTGCCTTTGAGCTTGTAACAGGGGCAGACGATTGGGTTGATCAGGCATATAATGCGCATATAGCAGGTGACGGCGGCCTTGCACAGGCAGGAGCGATTTATGACCGCAACGGCACGGCTCTTGCACAGACGGTTGACGGTAAAAGAGTTTATAACGAAAGCGAGAGCGTAAGAAAATCTCTGCTTCATGTTGTCGGTGATGACAGCCTTAACATTTCAACGGCTGTTCAAAGTATGTATCGTTCTCAGCTGATAGGCTATAACCTTGTTTTCGGACTTAATATGCCGGAATCATTGCGTGCCTCTCACGATATAAAGCTGACAGTCGATTCCGCAACCTGTGCGGCGGCTTATGATGTTCTTGCAGCTTATAGCAAAAAAGGTGCCTGTGTAATATATAACTACAAAACAGGCGAGGTTATCTGTTCCATAAGCACCATGGCTTACGATCCGCAGGCTCCTCCCGAAATTACCGAGGACAACGAAAGCGAATACGAGGGCGTTTACCTTGATAATGTGCTTTCGTCAACCTTTACCCCGGGTTCAATCTTCAAAATCGTTACATCTGCGGCGGCAATCGAGAATATTCCCGACCTTTATGACCGCACTTGGGTTTGTAACGGAAGTGAGAACATAGGCGGAAGTGAAGTTACCTGTACGGAAACTCACGGAACGCTGACATATAAAGAGGCAATGGCACATTCCTGCAATATTGTTTTTGCAAAGCTTGCCGTTGAACTCGGAAGTGACACAATGACAAAAACTGCCGAGAAAATCGGCATTAACAGCTCCTTTGATGTTGACGGAATTAAAACCGCAAAAGGTTCATATGATGTCAGCAATGCCAATGAAAACCAGCTTGGCTGGTCGGGTGTAGGTCAGTATAATGACAAGGTAAACCCGATGCAGATGGCAATTATCTGCGGTGCAATCGCAAACGGCGGTAAGGCTACAAACCCTACCCTTATCAAAGATGAGTCCATACTCTCCGCACTCGGCATAAACTACAAGAGCAGCGGACAGGAGCTTTTTTCATCCGATACGGCGGCAAAGCTTGATGATGTTATGAGATACACCGTTTCGGATTACTACGGCGACAACCTTTTCGGCGGACTTACAGTCTGTGCCAAAACAGGTACGGGTGAAGTCGGCGATGATAAGAACCCTAACGGCTGGATGGTCGGCTACTCAAAAGATGAGGACTGCCCTCTCGCCTTTGCCTGTGTTGTACAGGATTCGGGTTTCGGTTTCCAATATGCCGGTCCCGTGGTTGAGGCCGCAATGATTCAGGCTGCAAAGAGCCTTGGAGCGTCTGCGGTGCAGTAAATTAAAATTATATTATTGAAAATACAGTTTGACCGATTTTTCGGTACATTGAAAGGAAGAACCCTGATGAATTTTTTAAAGGCTATGTTCGGCAACTACAGCAAGCGTGAAGTTAAGCGTGTGCAACCAATCTGTGACAAGGTGCTTGCACTCGAAGATAAATATGCGGCTATGAGCGAAAGTGAACTCAAGAACCAGACAACAATTCTTAAAGAAAGACTTGCCAACGGCGAAACAACAGACGATATTCTCCCCGAAGCATTTGCAACCTGTCGTGAGGCAGGCTGGAGAGTGCTTGGTATGAAGCACTTCCCCGTTCAGATTATTGGCGGTATCGTTCTTCACCAGGGCAGAATCGCCGAGATGAAAACCGGTGAAGGTAAAACCTTGGTTGCTACCCTCCCTGCATACCTCAACGCTCTTACAGGCGAAGGTGTTCACATTGTAACAGTCAACGATTACCTTGCCCGCCGTGACTCAGAGTGGATGGGCAAGCTTTACAGATACCTCGGTCTTTCGGTTGGTCTTATCTGCCACGATCTCGATAATGAGGGCAGAAAAAAAGGCTTATGCCGCAGACATTACATACGGAACAAACAACGAACTTGGTTTTGACTACCTCCGTGACAACATGGTAGTTTACAAGGAAAACAAGGTTCAGCGCCCGCACGCATTTGCAATTGTCGATGAGGTTGACTCAATCCTTATTGATGAGGCGAGAACTCCTCTTATTATTTCGGGTAAGGGCGACAAGTCAACAGACCTTTATGCAAAGGCTGACGCTTTTGCAAAAACTCTTAAAGTTCAGCGTTTTGCAGAACTTGACGCAAAAGAGGATATGGAGGAATATTACAAGGAAAACGACATTGATTATGTTGTTGATGAAAAGCAGAAAACAGCAACCCTCACACAGAGCGGTGTTAAGAAAGCCGAAGAATTTTTCGGTATTGAAAACCTTACCGATCCCGATAACCTTACAATTCAGCACCATGTAAATCAGGCTATCAAGGCCAACGGCGTTATGAAGCTTGATGTTGATTATGTTGTCAAGGACGGCGAAGTTATCATCGTTGACGAGTTTACAGGTCGTCTTATGTACGGCCGTCGTTTTAACGAAGGCCTTCATCAGGCTATTGAGGCTAAAGAGGGTGTAAAGGTTCAGAGCGAAAGCAAGACTCTTGCTACAATCACATTCCAGAACTACTTCCGTCTTTACAAAAAGCTTTCTGGTATGACAGGTACTGCTCAGACAGAGTCGGAAGAATTCCAGGAAATCTACAAGCTTGATGTTGTTGAAATTCCTACAAACAAGCCTGTTTTAAGAAAAGACCTCCCCGATTCGGTTTATAAGACAGAAAACGGCAAGTTCCATGCTGTTATTGATGCAATTGTTGAGGCTCACGAAAAGGGACAGCCTGTCCTTGTCGGTACAATTTCAATTGAGAAGTCGGAGCTTCTTTCAAAAATGCTCAAAAAGAGAGGCATTAAGCACAATGTCCTCAATGCAAAACAGCATGAAAAAGAGGCTGAAATTGTTGCTCAGGCAGGTAAACTCGGTGCGGTAACAATCGCAACCAACATGGCAGGTCGTGGTACCGATATCATCCTCGGCGGTAACGCAGAGTATATGGCAAAAGCCGCAATGCGTAAGCAGGGCTTTACAGAGGAGCTTATTGAAGAAGCTACAGGTTATGCGGAAACCGATGATGAAGAAATCATCAATGCAAGAAATACATTCAGAGAACTGAATGACAAGTATAAGGAAGAAATTAAGGGCGAGGCTGAAAAGGTAAGAGAGGCCGGAGGTCTTTACATTATGGGTACGGAAAGACACGAGTCACGCCGTATTGATAACCAGCTCCGTGGTCGTGCAGGCCGTCAGGGCGATCCGGGTGTCAGCCGTTTCTTCCTCTCAACCGAGGATGACCTTATGCGTCTGTTCGGCGGTGACAGAATGAAAATGATGATGGAGCGTATGAATGTTGCCGAAGATATGCCTATTGAGAATAAAATGCTCACAAGTATTATCGAGGGCTCACAGGAAAAGGTTGAGCTTCGTAACTTCGGCATTCGTAAGGATGTCCTCCAGTACGACGATGTTATGAACAAACAGCGTGAAATCATCTACGGTCAGCGTGATCAGGTTCTTAACGGTGAGGATCTCCACGAAACAATCCTCAAAATGGTTGAGGATACAATCGCAACTTCAATCAAGCAGTATCTCCCCGAAGGTCCTGCAGAACATTGGAACTTCCAAAGCCTCAAGGATTACTACGCAGGCTGGCTTATAAGAGATGAATCAAAGTATGATTTCAGCCTTGAAGATCTTGAAAATATGGAACCCGAAGAGATTCAGAAGATGCTCGTTGACGATGCTCTTGAAATCTACAAGGAAAATGAAGAGCTTCTTCCCGAGGAAACAATCCGTGAGATGGAGCGTGTTTACCTCCTCAAGAATGTTGATACACATTGGATGGATCACATCGACAATATGGATCAGCTCAAGAGCGGTATCAGACTTCGTTCATACGGTCAGCACGATCCTGTTGTTGAGTACAGAGTTGAAGGCTTCGATATGTTTGATGAGATGATTGAAAGCATTCGTGAAGATACTGTCAAGATGATGCTCATTATGCCAAAGCGCGTTTATGAGATTCAGAAAAGACAGGATGCAATTGCAGCGGCAAAGAGAGCAGCTCAGAGGGCTGCCGCAGCGGCGCAGTCTGCATCCGATGATGAAGAAGCTGTTGAACAGTCGGACGCCGTAAAGCAGGCGCTTCACCGTGAGCAGGTTGCTCAGCCTACAGAAACTTCTGCAGACGGTACGGATTCTGTCAACAAGACTATCCGTAAGGGCAAGAAAATCGGCAGAAACGATCCCTGTCCGTGCGGCAGCGGTAAAAAGTACAAGAAGTGCTGCGGCAGAGATCTTTAATATGTTTGCATAAAGCGGTTTGTATAATTGCGATTTAAGTGAATTACATTTTGAGGGGCAGAGAGCAATACTCTGCCCTTTATTTATGCCGAATTTTCAAGGTATTCGGTGATTAATTTAATGAGATATAGATATTGATTATAAAAATATATCTGAAAATTTCTGCAAAATGCTGGTTTTGGGGCATTTTATGTTAAAAAACAACAATCGCAAAAAAAATACATATTTCTACGCATATAGCTTGGCGTAAATTTGCATAAAAATTTTTGATATTTTTGAAAAAAAGAATTAAAAATCAACAAATTCAGTGCTGAAATTGACTTTTTAACTGCCTATTAAGGTTGTACAATGGGTATAATTTATTTTAAACGCAAAAAATGGTGATAAATAAGTAATAAAATCACATTATGGTCAAAAATATTAAATCGTATTTGCAAATATGCAAAATAGCCAAAAGCATTACCTGAACTTTGGTTATATTGCCTCTATAAATGTGCAATAAAATATTATATAATTGTATGCAAATCAAAAAGAAGAACAAATTTAAAAATTTGCGTTTTATAATTAGTTGGCAGATATGTTGGACTGTCCTATGCAGTCCTGTTTAATTGTACTTTGACTGCCAAAACAAAGTAATCGGCAATGAAGGAGAAGAAAAAATTATGAAGTTAGGTAAAAAGCTTTGCAGAACCGCAAAGAAAAGCTTTTCTCTTGTGCTTGCACTTACCATCATGCTTTCGGTATGTGCCGTGTCGGGTATGTCGCTTAATGTATTTGCGGCAACATCTTCGGGACAGAAGATTTATATTAACCTGACCAAGAATAAGGAATGGAAAGATTTTTCTTCTGTTACATATCGTTTTGCTAAGGATGACGGCACGGTTCTCAGTACGGGTACTGTAAGCAAAAATTCTTCGGGAGTTTTTGAAACCACTGCACCATCCGGTGCAACAAGAATTGAGCTTTCTTCGGGGGTTAAATTTACTCTTCCCGAAAAGACTGTTGCAAGCGATTCCCGTCGTATATATCTTAATAACAGCAATACCTATAAGGAAGCTTATGCATATTCTTGGATAAACAATGCTGACTCCAACGCAGAGTGGCCGGGTGCTGCAATGAACAAGACATCTTCGGACAGCAATTACTACTATGTGGATGTTAATTCATCCTATAAATATGTAATCTTCAGCAACAAGGGCGAAAAACAAACAAGCGACCTCAGTATTAACGATTCATACAGTGCCGATAATGCTCTTTATGACGCCTCAAAAAGTCAGTGGACTAACCCGTTCATCAAGACACTCGACCTTTCGGGTGCTTCGGGCGACACAGAATTTTATCTTTCTGCCGACGGCTCGTTCAAAGAAAGTAAATACCTTTCTGTTGAAGCTCCCGACAAACAGTCAAAGGCAACATATAAAACAGTTTATGTTTCAAACGATGACTGGAAGTCGCTTTCAAAGGTTTATGCAACTTTTGACTACAACGATGCCTATGAAGGAACAGTTGAGCTTACACAAACCACGGTAAACGGTCATGTGGTGTTCAGCGGTAAAATTCCGACAGATGCGGTTTTAAGATTCCATCCGCAAAAATCTAATCTCAACGGTGCATCTTCCGCAACTTCATATCCGACAGGTTCGGGATATGATGGTTCGGGCTACAGCGAGAACACGGCTACATATGTTAAGACAGCCAGAGGCGAAAGCTGGACAAAATTCTCGGAAATAGGCAATGTAGACTATAACGCTGTTGTTGAAAATTCATTCTCAAATAATCCTAATATCGTAGGCGTTGACGCAACATACTTTGACTACTGGTCGGACATGGAGCAGGAGAAAGGGTATCTTCAGTGTCAGGGTAATGGCAATATGTATGACTATTGGTATCAGTTTGATAACTTCAACAGCTACATAAGCAACATTGCTTTAAACTATAAGTCGGACTGGAAGTATCCTCTCTACTTCGGCAATATGTATAAGGGTAATGAACACTACGGAACATTTGAGACTCACGCAAAAGGACTTACAAACATCAACAATTATGATGATAACTATTACTATGCAGTAAACAACTCCAACGGTATGAAATGGGGCGGCGGTAATTATAACCAGTCCTTACAGGGTCTTATGTACAACAAGCTTGACAGCAAGGGTAATCTTCAGATTATAAAAGGTGTCAAGGCTCCGTACTTTGATACTGAGGCACTTTCAACCGCAATCCACAACGATAAAAGAGTTGCCAATGTTTATAAGTCGTCTTTCCCGTTCCGTACAACTACTGACAGTGAAGGTGTTACTACTTATGAATTCACTTCAAAGAATGCAGCCGATAACATCTACTTCACATGGAACGGCCTCACACCGACAAAAATTAACTACGGTGCGGGTAAAGATTATGGAATCAGCGATGACCTGAAAAAATTCGGCGGCGAAAGCAACGGTTATGGTATTTTCCCATTCAACAATACTACGGCTACATCATCGGGCAAGGGTACTAACTCTAACCTTGACTATGGTTTTGGTATCAGACTTGATATAGACTTCAGAGTTCCGAAGGACGGTTTACTTGCAGACGACAAACCTGCAACCTTTAACTTCAGCGGTGACGATGACCTTTGGGTTTATATCGGTGAGGATTCAACAGGTGCTGATGCAGAGCTTGCTCTCGACCTCGGCGGTGACCATAAAGAGGCAAGCGGTTCAATTAACTTTAATACAATGAAAGCAACTGCCGACAATGTATTTGCCGACTACTCATCTTCATCATCATCGACAAAACTTACAGTTCCGAGTGATGAGTTTTGGGTTAAGACAGGTAATTATACAGACTTCTGTTTGTATGTTTGGCAGGATACAAGTGTTGGTACACTTAATAATGAAAAGTATTATGTAAAACCTTATGGAGTATCAGACGGTTTTTACAAATTCAAAAAGTCAGATCTTGGCAACAATATAAACGCTATCTTCTGTAAGTGGCAGAATATAAATGACGGCAAGCTTACAGAAAACCTCACGCTTTCAGACCTTTACGGTAAAATGTGGAACGGTGACGGCACTCCGTATTCTGCAGACGTTTCGTCACATCCTACAAACCTTGGCACCGTTACAAAGACAATCAACAATGGTACTAAGCTTGATCCTAACAAAACATATCATATGGTAGTATTCTATATGGAGCGTGGTGAGGCTGAGTCTAACTTCTCAGTAAACTTCACAATGACACCTGCCAACAATGACCTCAAGGTTACAAAGGCACTTGATACAGGCGATGTTGTTTCTGAAATTTCAGATGACCTCAAAGCTAAAGAAGCTTTTAATTATACAATCAAAGAGAACGGCAACGATACCTCCGGTAAAGGCTACAAGCTTACAAAATCAGACGAAAGCACAAGCAGTGAAACTCTTTCAAACAGCGGTTTCACACTTAAAGATGATTATATGGCTGACTTTGACAACTCATTCAAGATCGGCAATAATATGACGGTTAACGAGTCAACAGACAGCAGTAAGCTTAAATACACAACGAACTGGGAGCTTGTTAACAACAGAGTCGGTTCAACAATCAAGAGCGGTTCAGCTACGAACTCGGCATTCAAGCTTGTAGATCCCGATGATGACAGTGCTTATGCACAGCTCCAGCTCGACTATACCAACAAGATAGTGACAGCACCTCTTGAAATTTCAAAGAATGTTGTTGGTGAAGACGGTACAACCGATTACGATACAAGTCAGCAGTTTACATTTGCAGTTGCTCTCGACTTTGACGGCGACGACGGTTCAACCTATGATTACAAGACCTATCCTCTTGAGTATCAGCTCAAAGAAAAGGGTGCAAGTGATTATTCAAGCACAGTTTACCGCACATCTTCGGACGGTTCGTTCACAATCAAAAAGGGCGAAAGCATTAAGCTCCTCAATATTCCTGTAGGTGCAACCTATAAGATTACAGAGAAAACCGTTACAGGTTATATCCCCTATAAAGTAGGCGATCAGAACTTCAAAGGTACATTTGTCGGCACTCTCGCCGAAGCAGGAAATGCGCTTGACTTTATCAATAAGGTTAATCCTACAAACATTGCCGTTTCGGTAAATAAGACTCTTGACGGTCAGCCTTACAGCAGCAGCAAGTTCGTTTATACATTGACAGGTCTTAAATCAATGGATACAGCAAAACAGGATACTGACGGCAATACTATCAAGACAAACAGCACAGCATTAGTTTCTCAGGAATCGGCAACACCTGATGCAAGCGGTAAGGTTGAATTCAAAGACCTCAGCTTAGTCAGTGTGGGTGTTTACAGATTTAAGATTACCGAGGCTCTTGCCGAGGGTGTAAATGCATCCGATTATAAAATGGACACAAACACCTGGCTTGCCGAGATTGAATTACTTGAAGGCGGTGAAGTAAAGGGGCCTAAGTATATTAAGGTTAAGAGCTCAGATATTGAAGGCAAAACCGATGCTCAGCTTGCAGATTACTTCAACAATTCTCCTTCTGTTGAAAAAGCCGTGCTTGAAAATGAAACCACACACGGAAGTGCAACAGTAAACAAGAAGAATCAGTCAGGCGGTAATGTAAGTGGTACGGAATTTGCTGTGATAAAGGTATCTCGTGAGGGTATCTTTACTGCAGATGATATCAATACAATCATTAAAAATGCCACAAAAGATGCCACAATGAAAGCTCATATGACTTCTAAAAATACAGACAGGAACGGTAAGGCTAAGTTTGACAATCTGACAATCTTCAAGGACGGTCAGGGTGAGTTTACAAAATCAGGCGGCAATGTTGTTTGGAACAGCAGTTCCGATAACTACTTAAAGGGTACTTCAACATATCAGACATACTGTCTGTTTGAGTACAAACCGTCAGAGGGTTACACCCCAAACTACACACTCTCCTACTTTACACTTCCTGTTAAGGGCGAGTACAATGTTACATACGAGTATGTTGACGGTGCAATTACAATGCCTTCGACAAGCGGTGACGGAATGAACGGTTATTTTGTTCTCGGTGTATCGGTTGCAGGTCTTGCGGTGACAATGTTCACGGGTTATGCAATCTATTACGGAAAAGGTCGTAAAAAACGCAGAGCAAGATGCAGAAAGTAACCCGATATGATTTAACTTGTTAGAACAGATGATTTTTTAATCATATGTTTCTTTCATAGAAAACCTCTTTGACTGCTACGGACACCGTTGTTAGCCGGTGTCCGCCATGCAGCCACCCAAATTCAGTTTAACCATTCGGTTAGAATATAATTACATATATTTAAATCAAACACAAAGGAGAAAGAAAAATGAAAACTACAAAGAAAATCTTTGCAGCTGTTCTTGCAGTAATGATGATCGCTCTCATGATTCCATTCTCAGCAAGCGCTGCTACAACACTTACAGTATCATGCAACCCTAATGCCGGTACAACAGGTGATAAAGCCGACTATGTTGGTACTTATGAGTACAAATTCTTCAAGCTCGCTAAAGTTGATACTGGTAACGGTACAGTAACAGTTGAAGATGCTTATGCAAGCAACACTGCCCTTGTGGACGCTCTCAACTCAACAGAAACAGACAAGAGCCAGAAAATCATCACAATTTGTGATGGTATGTCATGGACAGGTACAGCTGCTAAGACTGTTACATTCAAATATGACGGTTCAGCAGATGTTCCTACACAGACGATTACAGACCTTACAGACGGTATCTATTATGTATACTGCTCTAAGAAGCCTGGTACAGTTAAGTCTGTACAGGGTTCACTCATCTCACTTCCTTTCTTCAATGGCACAGACTGGACATACGATTATGAAACAGTAAACCTTGCTTCAAAGATTGATGTTTCAGGTATCACAGTTACAAAGACAGTTGCAGACAGCAATGTTGGTACACAGAAGAACGCTGATTACACACTTACAGCATCAACAGCAGGTTCAACAACTAACAAGGTTGGCACATATGCAATTGTTGATAACATGGACAACGCTCTTTCACTCATTGACAGTACTGTAAAGGTTTACTTTGTCAAAGACGGCGTTGAAACAGCAGCAGAGGACGGCGACTTCACAGTAGTTCCTAATTATGATTATAAAGATGCCACTGGCAATGATGCAACAGCTACATTCGCAGTCGTTGCATCAGATACACTCCTTCAGGGTGACAAGTTCTACGGTTATGACACAATCAAGGTAACATTCTCAGCTAAGGTAAACGCTGATATCGCTGATAAAGTTACTAAAGACCTCCCCAACACAGACGGTCTTTACTATGGTAATGAAGGCAACTTCACATACAAGCCAGGTAATAATACTGTAAATGTTGCAACTGCAGGTCTTGATGTAACAAAGGTTGACGGTAACGCAACATCAACAAAACTTCCAGGCGCTGAATTCACACTTTATAAGGATTCAGCATGCACAGAGGCAATCGTAGTTGACGGTGAAACTGTTAAGGCTACATCAACAGAAACAGGTAATGATAAGTTCTACTATGGCACACACGAGTTCTACTTTACACCGGATGTTACATATTATGTAAAGGAAACAAAGGCTCCTGCTAACTACAACCTCAACGCTACAGTATTCACAGTAAAAGCTGTTGCAAAGGCATACACAGCAGTTGGTACAGTTGAAAACGGTGCTACAGTAGTTAAGGATTACCCTGTAACTGTTCCTCAGACAGGTGGTATGGGTACAATGATGTTCTATATTGGCGGTGCAGCACTTATCGTTTGTGCAGGCGTTCTCCTCTTTGTTCTTAAGAGAAAGAAAGCAGCTAAATAATTAATCGAATATCTTTTATCTTAAAATCTGTGATATATGTAATTTTCAGGGGATGCGGCAACGCATCCCCGTTCTATTTACAGAAGAGCCGTAGAGGCGGATGAATATTTATGTTTATATAATATGTTTTGATGTGATGAAAATTGTGTATTGTCTGTAGGGGAGAACCATTACATTTTTACAGTCGGGCATAATATGTTTTTTACATTACAAACTGTCTTCCCGACATTAATTTTCCATTTTCAATTTTCAATTTTACATTTAATTAAACCTTTCGCTCGGGCATAATATGTTTTGACATTACAAACTATCTACACGAACAGGGAACGGCGGCTCGCCGTGCGGTTGCGATAAATAGTAAAATATAGTATAATAACAACGGAACAAAACACGCAGAAAAGGAAAATTTTATGAAACGAAAGCTGTCAATTTTACTAATAGTTTTAATATTCGTTGCAGGAATCGGCATAATGAGCTACCCGCTTGTCAGCTCCGCAATTAATAACTATGTCAGTCGAAGCAGGGTTAAGGAGTACACCGACAGGGTTGCTCAGATGCCGAGTGAGAAAACTCAAAAAATGTTTGAAGAGGCTGCTAAGTACAATAACAGCCTTTCAAATAATATGATAATTACCGACCCGTTCGACGAAAAGGCTTTTCAGAAAATCGGTGCAAATTATGAGAAAACTCTCAATATTGATGACAACGGTCTTATCGGCTATATTGATGTGCCGAAAATCAATGTTTATCTGCCGATTTATCACGGCACAAGCGAAGAGATTCTTTCCAAAGGTGCAGGGCATCTTCAAAACACTTCCCTGCCTGTCGGCGGTGCAAGCACACATTCCGTAATTTCTGCCCATTCGGGTTATCCGGGCGAAACATTTTTCGATTACCTCACCGATATGAAGGTCGGCGATGAATTCTATGTTCATATCCTCGACAGAACGCTGAAATATGAGGTTGATCAAATCGAAGTTGTTCTCCCCTCGGAAATCAATTCTTTGCGAATTGTTGACGGTGAAGACCTTGTAACGCTTCTCACCTGTACCCCATACGGCGTTAATACTCACAGACTTCTCGTGCGTGGCAAGCGTGTCGATTATGACGATACAAAGTATATTGAAACGGGCGAGTCACTTGCAAAGTTTGACAACGGTTACATATTCTTTCTCGGTTACAAAATCCCTTATGCAGTCGCAATCGGCATAATTGTCGGCTTTGTTGCACTTGTTGTGTTTGTGGTTGTATTTCTGCTCAAGCGTAAAAAGAAGAAGTCAAACGGTGCAAAACGGCTGAGAGATGACTCGGCTGACGAAAATCAGAATGATTTGGGCGGTGATTCCGATGATTAAAAAAATACTTACGGGTGTGGCAATAGCAATGCTCGTTGTCGGAATAGGTCTTGTCGCATTCCCACCTATATCAAATTTTATCGGAACACAGATTTCAAACGGTGAGGCTGACGGCTTTGATACCCGTGTTGAAGAAGCTGAGGACGGCTCTTTTGAACAGGCAGTCAAGAACGGCAAGGTTGACGAAGAGGGTTACAAAATTGACATGGAAGGCAAGCGTACCTCCAAACAGCCCGTTGTTTTCAAGGCTGACCTCGACAGACTTTTCAATGACAGCGTTGCCTACAACAAAAAACTTGAAACGAACCAGTATGAAATGCTCCGCAACGATACCTATTCACAGGCTGCCGTCAATCTTGAAGATTACGGCATAACCGACGGCATTTACGGCTATGTGACCGCCGAAACAATAAATATGCGTCTGCCGATTTACCTCGGTGCGAACAGCTCAAATATGAGCTACGGTGCGGCACATATGAGTGCAACCTCATTGCCGATCGGCGGTAAGAATACAAACGCAGTCCTTGCAGGTCACACGGGATATGTCGGAAGAATTTTCTTTGATAATCTCCGCAATCTCAAAATCGGTGACAGGGTGTCAATCACAAATTATTGGGATACACTCAATTACAAGGTTGTTGAAACCAAAGTCAATAAGCCGAACGAATCAGGCGACTGCTATTTGCAGAAGGACAAAGATTTGCTCACGATGTTTACCTGCATAAGTGACGGAAACGGCGGTTTTGACCGTTACTATGTAATATGTGAGCGTGCGTCATAATTTACAGCAGACTGTATCACGGTGCAGTCTGTTTTTTTGTTTAAAGACCAATTGTTAAAAACAGAAATTCCCGAGTATTTTGTCTGTCATTTGTAATAATTAATATTGGGAAAATACGCATATATTGCCGTAAATGCCAAATTTATTTCAAAATTATTGACATAAGAAAAATAGATTGATAAAATGAAGCAAGTATGAACAAATTTGCGGATAAAATTACAAACACGGAGGATAACAATGAAAAATACAATTAAAAAAATAACTGCAATCGCAATGTGCGGTGTGCTTACCGTCGGTTCGGTTCTTATGACAGGTGCGGTAAGCGAAGATGAAAATCACAAGGACTTTGAAGTTACAGGTACAACGCAGAAAATTTCAAACAATCAGCTTTTTGTGACAACAACGGGATACACTGAAAATACCGATAAAAATTTCGGTGCAAAGTTCAGAACAACCGACGAAAAGGATTACGATATATGGTTTAAGGATTGTATCAACGCACCGAGATTTTTAAATCTTCCAAAGGGCGAAAAATTCGTAAAATATATGATGACGCAGGGTCACGGTTATTTCGGTAATGTTCAGACATTCTATCAGTTTAACAAAACAGGCGGTGAATATGTTAAGGTAAAAATCAAGCTTTCCGATTTTTCCTATCTGTTCAATGAAAACGGAACAATGACTGTTGAGCTCAGCGACGGTTCTTACAAGGATTTTGATTTTACATACGAAGATTTCGGAACTGACAGCAACGGTGTTAATTGCTATGCGGAATCCGGTGCATATGCGACAAGCGGAGGTGCGGTAACATCCTTTGCTCCCGATAAGGACGGCTATGCTGAAATATATGTTTCAAGAAAGCTTGGCGAAGACACAAAAGTAATGTCATACTGCTATTGCAGACTTAAAAACGGAGCTCGTCGCGATTGCGGAAGAATCGGAGGTACTCTGGTCGGTTTAACTTGCGGTGATACGGATTTAAGCGGATACATTTCTGTTACTGATGCAACGCTTGTTCAGAAGTATGTTGTAGGTATTGAGGACTTTGACAAGCTTCAGCTTTTTAACAGCGATGTAAACCATGACGGTGAAATCAGTGTTGTTGATGCAACCTTGATTCAGAAGTATATTGTCGGTTTGGACAGCTAAACAATAAAAAACTGGTGTAATCAATGAAAAGAACAGTCAAAAAAATAACTGCAATCGCAATATGCTGTGTGTTGGCAGTAAGCTCTGCGTTTGTTGCAAACGCAAAATGGATTGGTGATGAAAGAGATTTCAAACTAATGGGCGAAACCCGTAAAATCAGTAATAATCAAGTTCTTGTTACGGCAACAGGCTATAACGAAAGCAATCCAAAGTATTACGGTGTTATGTTTGAAAATATGGCAGGCAAAGGATACAGCGTATATTTTAAAGATTGCGTGAATAAACTGAAATTTTTAAATCTTCCGAAAAATCAGGAGTTTTATTACAATAAATTGACAAACCTGAGCGGTTCTTATTTTACAAACATATATGACATTTATACATTTGATAACACCGGCGGAGAATATATAAAGGTAAAAATTAAATTATCTACTTTTTCGCCTTACTTTAACGAGGACGGCTCTGTTACTCAGACCCTTGATGACGGTAGCACACACACCTTTGCCTGGTCTCACAAGGATTACGATTCCGCAAGCTCCGACAAAAACGATTATTGCGAAACCTCGGGTATGTGTGTAAAGAGCGGTGCGGCTGTAACGGCAATTGTCCCTGATAAGGACGGTTATGCCGAACTTTATATTTCAAAGAAAATCGGTGTAAGAACCGAATTGTCGATGTATCTTAACTACAGAAGAAAAGACGGACTGTCCTTTAATCGTGCTGTACAGGGTGCACGCCTATACGGTCTTATTCGAGGCGATATAACCAAGGATGATTCTATCACAATTGTAGATGCAACGCTTGTTCAGAAATATGTTGCAGGTATTGAGAACTTTGACAAGCTTCAGCTTTTTAACAGCGATGTAAACGATGACGGCGAAATCAGTGTTGTTGACGCAACATTGATTCAGAAACATATTGTCGGTTTGGATAGCTAAACAATATAAATAGGTGTAAACAATGAAAAATATAATTAAAAAAATAACTGCAACTGCAATGTGCGGTGTGCTTACCGTCGGTTCGGTTCTTATGACAAGTGCGGTAAGCGAGTATGAAGATCGCAAGGACTTTGAAGTCACAGGTACAACGCAGAAAATCTCAAACAATCAGCTTTTTGTTACAACAACGGGATATACCGAAAATACGGCAAAGAATTTCGGGGCAATGTTCATATCAACGGATTATCAAAAGTACAGCGTGATGTTTAAGGACTGTATTGATGCACCGAAGTTTGTAAATCTCCCGAAAAATCAGGAATTTACTCGCCATATGATAACAGCGGATAATCGTTATTTTGGTGATACGGGTATGAAATTCAATTATGATTCAACAGGCGGAGAATATGTTAAGATAAGGATTAAACTCTCCGACTATTTTCCTGATGGCTTTAATGATGATGGCACAATGACCGGAAAACTCAGCGATGGCACATACAAGAATTTTGACTTTACATATGAGGATTTCGGTACAGACAGCAGCGGCAAACCTTGCTATGCAACCTCGGGCGCATATTTTGTCAGCGGAGGTGCGGTAACATCTTTTGTCCCCGATAAGAACGGCTATGCGGAGTTTTATATTTCAAGACAGCTTGGCGAGGATACGGGCCTTATAGCTTATAAATATTGCAGACTTAAAAACGGCGCAGAGTGTAAAACAACGATTGGTGGCAAATTGAACTGCCTGACTTGCGGTGATGCATATCCAGACGGAAACATTACGGTTGGAGATGCAACATCTGTTCAGAAA
>ENA-OQET01000521-OQET01000521.1-human-gut-metagenome-genome-assembly--contig:-NODE-521-length-20227-cov-4.470398_pt1 | contig 20227 bp, 22 predicted proteins | sample MGYA00242800_ERZ504645 | MGnify/ENA primary metagenome ERZ504645 (study PRJEB26092, sample SAMD00036308) | human gut metagenome | host: Homo sapiens | study: EMG produced TPA metagenomics assembly of... | reverse complement strand
CCATATCTGCTATATCTTGGATCATTTTTACTTGTTCTAGTTTTCCTGATTCTTTTAATCTTTCTTCTAGTTCATAGTTTTTATCAAAATGATTTTCCATTGCATGTTTATTACTGTTTGTAATAATTAAGATTTCTTCTATTCCACTGTTTACTGCTTCTTGTATGATATATTGGATTGTTGGAATATCTACGATTGGCAACATTTCTTTAGCGATTGCTTTTGTTGCTGGTAGAAATCTTGTTCCTAATCCTGCTGCTGGTATAATTGCTTTTCTTACTTTTTTATTCATTTTTTCTATCCTTTCTTCATATAGAATATTTACTTAAACCATACCATTTTTTTAATTTTTATCAACCCTTTATAACCAATATGCTATTTTAATTACTTAAATACTCATCTAATTTAAATTTTTATAATTTTAATTACATGTATGATTATAATATCAATAAAAAAGCAATGTTTTTAAATCACATTGCCTCTAATAATTATTTCTTTTCTACGATATCATTAAGTTCCTTAAAAATTGAATTTTCTGGTACAACGCCTCTTACTCTAGATAATGGATAAATATTACTATTTCTTCCAATAACAGTTCCAGGGTTTAAAACACTATTACATCCTACTTCTACATAATCTCCTAGCATTGCACCCATTTTTTTAAGTCCAGTTTCAATTTCTTCATGGTTAAATCTATCTTTTACAACTACTAATGTTTTATCACTTTTAACATTACTTGTAATTGATCCTGCACCCATATGAGACTTATATCCCAAAATAGAATCACCTACATAATTATAATGAGGAACTTGTACATTATCAAAAATAATAACATTCTTTAACTCAACAGAATTACCAATAACACAATTTTCCCCTACTAATGCACTACCTCTGATAAAAGCACAATGTCTCACTTCTGTTCCTGCACCAATAATACAAGGTGAACCAATATAAGCACTATCAAAAACTTTAGCATCTTTGTGAATCCAAACATGTTCATTCACTTCTTGATATTCATCCCCTAAAGTTTCTCCTAATTCAATAATAAAATCTTTAATTCCTTTTAAAGCTTGCCAAGGATACTCATATTTTGATAAATAATCCTTTGCTTGACTATGTGTTAAATCATATAAATCATTTATCTTATACATAAAAATACCCCTCCTACTTATCTTCTTCATAAAACAATTGTAATACAAGTTGTTTTAATTATTTTTGATCAACAATAAATTCATCATGTAATTCACCTTTTTGATCTTCTCCAGGTAAAGTATAGTATTCATTATTATCGATTGAATAATTTAGAATCATTTCAGCATAACTATCTATTTCTTTTAATGTAATATTTGTTGTTAATTTACTATAAAAATTATACATTTTTTGAAGTGTTGTTGAATAATCATTTGTAAGTTGTGTTTTCAATTGATTAATATAAGTTTGAATATATAATTTTTGTCTTTGCATTCTTGTTTTATTAGAATAATCTTTTGAAGTATTGCGTGAACGTACAAATTCTTCAACATTATCTCGATTAATAACAATTTTCTTCCCTTTTTTCCACAATGGATTAATATCTATATAATCATCATCTAAAACCATTGGCATATCACCAATAATATCTTGTAATTCTTGTAAAGAATTCAAATCAAATGCAGTGTAATTTACTAAAGGAACATCACTTAAAAGTTTAGAAACAGCATCTTTAGCTAAAATACCACCATGTTTTCTATTTTTCCCATAAGAATATGCTAGACCTAAATGTTGTTTATCCCAACCCAAATCATTACCTTCACTGTCAAATAATCTTATTTTGCACATCGTATCTCTTGATAATGAAATAATTTTAATTTTTTGTTGATCACGATCAAAGATAGCTAAATCAATGGCATCACTTTGTCCTTGATTTTTTGTTTCATCAGTTGTATCAATCCCTAAAAATAAGATTGTTTTTAAATTCGTTCTATATCGATAATCTTTACCATCTACTTTAATATAACGATAACTATTTTGATCAGTTTCTACAACTTCTTTTTTCTCACCTTTTACTTGAAATAACATAATCGTAGTGCATGCTACTAAAACTATTACAATTCCTAAAACAATAAAATTTCTCTTTTTATTTTTTTCATTCTTATTCCTCCTTTCTAATCATTATTTATATAATGATTAAAAAGCAGGAATCAGATTACTGATTCCTTAACTTTTTTTACATACTTTTCTTTCTTCTAACAACACAAAATCCAATTCCTGCAAGTGCTACAACACCTAAAGCAACAAATGGCATTACATTTGTAGAATCACCAGTTTTTGTACTATTTGCTTTTGTTCCATTTTTATTAGCATTAGCATCACCAGCTTGATAAATAACTGCTACTGGAGATAAGTCTTTAAATTCTTGAGTAATTGTTTTATTGTCAAAATCAACTGACTTAGGAGTTAAGATTTCCCAAGTATTTCTTTCTGTACTATAGTGAAGAACTTTAACATTTTTAGCTGTTTTTACTAAGTTTGGTACTTCCCAAGTTAAAGTAACATTCTTAACTTTTTGTTTTAATTCACCATTAACATAAACTGATAAATCTTGGAATTCAGTTAATAAAGAATATCCTGACAAATCAACACCTTTGATTAAAGATGCTAATTGTGATGGATTAGCATTTACTTTTTCAATTACATCAATAGTTTCATCAGATACACCTGCAGCTGAATAAGTTTCTTTTTTAGAATCAAATGCTGCAGTTGTGTTTGCGTCAACTTTTTCTCCGTTGATTAAAATACTATCTTTTTTGACAGCTCCATTTTTATTAATACTTGGTGCTGCAAATACAGTAGTTAGACTTAAGCATAATGTTAACGCTAAAGAAATAGTAGTTAATAATTTTTTCATCATATTCACCTCCTTCCATTAATAGTATCCATAGTAATCATAGTAATCTGATTGATGTTTTTCGATACGATTTAAAACAACACCTATCACTTTACTTCCAGTTCTTACTAAATCATCTTTTACTTTTTTAACAGATTTTTTGCTTACAAAGTTATTGCGTACAACCATTAGAACACCATCTACATTTCTTCCAATAATCGTTGCATCCGCACCGATTCCCATAGGTGGAGTATCAATGATAATCAAATCAAATTCTTCTTTTAGAGCTTCTAACATTTTTTCAAAAGAAGAATTTGAAAGTAATTCAGTTGGATTTGGTGGTTTTTTCCCAGATAAAACAACAAATAAACCATCAACATCTGTTTGATAAATAAAATCTTTGCTTTGTCCACTTACATATTCACTAATTCCACTTACTCTTGTTTTTACAGTAAAGAACTTTTTTTTAAAACTTCCTTTTCTTAAATCACAATCCATAAGAAGAACTTTTTTACCTAATTCAGCATAACTTTTTGCTAAATAGTAAGCAGTTGTCGTCTTTCCCTCATTAGCTACTGTACTTGTTAAAGAAATTACTTTTAAATCACTTGTATAAAGAAGATTTGTACGTAAAGTCTTGTAAGACTCATTCATTGCACTATCATCAATTAATTCTCTTGTTTCTAACTTACCTAGTTTCATGATGTTTTCTTCCTCCATTTAATTTTGCTAATTCTTTATTTTCACCAATACCAGCTAATACTGGAACACCCAATAATTTTTCAATGTCATCTGCACTTCTTACTTTATCATTCAACATAAATTGAATAAATAATCCACCAATACTAGCAACTAGTCCTAAAAGCATTCCCATAAGTAATACTTTTTTATTAGATGTATTGATTTTATTATTATCTACTACTGCTTTTTCAACTGTATAAGGTTGCTTAGATTCAATTTCTTCAACTGTATCTACACCTCGATCTACTAATTGATTAGCCAAATCCGCTGCTATTTGAGCATTTGTATTTGTTACTGTAATTTTAATAATACGTGTATCATCAATTGTAGAAATAGTTGTTGAATTATAAAGTTGATCATATGTCATATCAACATCTAAATCAGAAATAATACGATTTAAAACTGGTCTACTTTTTAAGATAACCATATAATCACTTGATAACTCTTGATTGACTTGTAAATCTGAAACAGAAATTTGCGTATTAGAATCTCTCATATAAATCATTGCTGTTGCTTGATATTGTGGCACTTCAATTTTCCATAAATAAAATGCAGCACCTAAAACGCCAACTAAAATCGATACAACGACAATATACCAATATCTTTTTATATGAAAAAATAGTTCTCTTAAATCTATTTCAATTTCATTTTGTTCTTCGTTGTTTATATCCATACTGTCCTCCCACTAATTTTGATTTGGTTTGGTATATTAAACATTTTTAAAAAAAAGAAAGAGTTGGACACCAAAAAGCAAAAAAAATACTAAAAAACACTTTTTTTTACAAAATAATGTAAAAAAGGACTCATTTCGAGTCCTAAATATCATCAAATCATCTATCTAATGTCTTCTTTTTTAAAATTATATATCCAAATATGCTTAAAATCATTAACCCTGCTAATCCAATAAAGTTTGTTGAATCCCCTGTTTTTATTTGCTTTCTTTGTGTTTTTATCAATAGATGTTATTTCTTTCTTCTTAAGTTTTTCTAATGCTTTATTGATATTCATTGCATATTCATCAACTATATCTTGCTCCGTAATATTTTTATCATACTTCACTGCATTAAGTGCATTTTTTAATGTCTCAACTGATTCATCTGTATAAATACTTAAATCATTTGGAACTTTCGATTTTGCTTCATTTACTTTTGTATAATCTGCAAGTCTATACTTTAATTCACTTATCGCTTTAGTAATTGCATCTGCATAACCATCTACAGTTGCTTGTTCAGTAATATTCTTTCCTTCTTCTATTGAAGCAAGAATATCTTTTAATGATTTAATTGATTCATCCGTATAAATATTTAAATCACATGGTACTTTAGCTCTAGCCTCGTTCACCTTTGTATAATCCGCATCCTTATATTTTAATTCCTTGATAGCATTTTCAATATTCATTGCATAACCATCTACAATCTCTTGTTCCATAAGATTTTTTTCTTCTTCTATTGAAGCAAGAATGTCTTTTAGTGATTTAACCGATTCATCTGTATAAATACTTAAATCATTTGGAATTTTTGATTTTGCTTCATTTACTTTCGTATAATCAGCTAAAATATTTAACTCATTCCATGAAAAAGTTGGATGATTAATACCACATACCCATTTAATACCTTCACTTGTATTTTCTTGTAGCTCTGTAAGTACATTAGCTAATGTAAAATTTGAGACTGATTTACCACATTTTGATTGATCAAAATTAGGATCAGCAGACGCAGTTCCTGCATCCCAATCAACAATCAACCTTACAGCAGCAAAATAATTTCCATTATTATCTGGATATGTTTCTTCATCAAGAGTTACATCAGCAGGTGGTGTATCAGGCCAAATACAGTTTTTAACAAGAACTGTGGCTGCAGCTGTAATCCAAGTAATATTTCCTGGTTCTGCACACGTAATATTTTTTGTAGATACCATACAATTTCTAATAATAACACCAGGTGGTCCACGAAAATCAAAATTTGCGCCTAAAATTCCTGCTACAGCTGAATTTATATTATTACAAGAAACTGAACCTCCAAACCAGCAATCAGTAATCAACGAAGCAGCTTTTGAAGTTTCCCATTGCCCTATTAAACCACCAACAGTATCACAATCATCGCCACTAAATGTACTTACAACATTTGTATCAGAAGCACATCCTTTTATTTGTGTATCAGCAGTACATTGACCAATCAAGCCACCAAGAAATTTGTGCCCATTATTATTTTCAATCTTCCCACTTGTATAACAATTTTCTACTGTTCCTGCATTAACCCAATCAGCCAAAACACCTGCAATTAAAGAATCATCATTAGAAACAATGTCCGCATTAATAACTTGTAAATTTTTTATTATACCGCCACTTGAGACTATTCCAAAAAGTCCGTTACGAAAATCATTTTCACTTGTATGATGTGATAAATGATTAATTATATGATACTGACCATTAAAAGTTCCTGCAAAATATCTTGCAAAATTACTCCCATTTCCTATTGATGTCCATTCATATCCCGCTAAATCTAAATCATTATCTAGATATATCGTTTTTCCTTTAAAAGATTCACTTACAGTTTTATCATTGACTAATTTTGCAATTCCTGCAAGCTGTTTTGCTGTTGTAATATGATATTCACTATCATTTTCATGATTATCATACCAACTCGTATCAACTGTACCATCCCATTTATCTACAGTATTTATCGCAAATACATCTATTGGAATAAATGTTACAGCTAAAGATAGCGATAATAATGTAGTAACTATTATTTTTTTAATTATTTTCATACATGTCTTCCTCCTTTAATTATTTATATTTTGAGACTATCGGTCTCATGAGATAGTATAAATAATTGTTACTTTCCTTATAGGTTGCAACAATCATCAAAAATATTATTGAGACTATGTATCTCGTATATTTATATTATATTTTTTGTACATTTAATTGTCAATTAAACAAAAAAAGATTTTATCGATATTTTCCATTAATTCATAAAATCTTTTCCTTTAAACTGTATCTAATTGTAAATAAATTTATCTTGCTTTTTATTCAAACTAATAAACCCTAAATATATTTTCTTTCTTAAAAGAAATAGTATTATCATTAAAGTAATAAATATCACCAAAATAACATTATCAATAAAAATATCTTCTTTTTGAATTATTTTTGCATTATCAACATTATTATTAAATAACACAACATATCGATCACCTAAATATCTTTCTGTCGCAATCACATTGCTTGCGCTATATTCATACTGATCATATCCACCAACTTTTTTTATCAAAATGAATAACATAATGCATATAGCTAAACTTACTTGAAGAACCACTATCTGAACCATTAGAAACCCATGTTTTTCCATAAAATTCTGCAACAGTTACTGTTCCTTCAGATTTATATTTATAAGTATTTATTTGAATATCTTGGACAAGTGCTTTAATAGACAAACCAAACAAAAGAATAAAGATGACAATAAATGTTATTTCACCTATCACCAAACCCCAAAATTTCCAAGTATATTTTGTTGTTACTTCTTTAATTATCATTTTTCAAAATCATCCTCCAATTTTTTAGTTAAATAATGTTACTAATTGAATACATTCATCACTTTTAACGATACAAAAGTATCGATTTTATTTAGCACTTAAAAGGCAAATTGACTCAACATGGCTTGTGTGGGGAAACATATCATAAAGATGCATTGTATGAGTATGATAACCTATCTTTTTAAAATATTGAATATCTCTTATTTGTGTTGTTGGATCACATGAAATATAAACAACTTGTTTTGGATTTAGTATTTTAACCGAATCCATAAACTGTTTAGTAGAACCGCTTCTTGGAGGATCCATAATGACCACATCTACTTTATATTTCTCTTTCGCAAGTTTTTTCATAAATTCAGTTGCATCATCACATACAAATTGAATATTAGATAGTTGATTCATTCGTGCATTGTTTTTTGCATCTTTGATTGCATCCTTATTACTTTCCACTCCAATAACTTGTTTTACTTTTTGTGAGAGAATCATTCCTATTGTTCCAATACCACAATAAGCATCAATTGCTGTTTCATTTCCTTTAATATTCAATAAGGATAAAGCTTTGGTATAAAGGTTCACACATTGGTCATGATTGATTTGATAAAAAGATTGTGGAGAAATCTTAAATTTCAAACCACATAATTCATCAACAATAAACCCTTTTCCATAAAGAACTTTATCTTCATTTCCTAAAACAATTGGTGTTCTACGTGTATTGACATTTAAGACAATTGTTTTAATACTTGGAAACTTCTTAACTAATTGGTTACAAAATTGTTTAGACCCACGCCACATATTTTCATTACATACTAAAACAACCATCGTTTGATCTGTTTTAACACCTCGACGAATTAAAATATGTCTTAATAATCCTTTATGTCTTTTACGATCATAAATAGAAACACGATACTTTCTTAAATAGCTTTGTATATATTGTAAAATTTCATCCATAATATCTTCATGCAATAAACAGTGTTTATAAGGAATAATATCTTGGCTATGTTCTTCGTAGAGACCGTATTCATATTTTTGATTAAAAGCAACAATTGCTTTATTTCGATAACCATTAACTAATGGTGAAGCTACTGTTGGTTTTACATCTATTTTTAATTTTGTTTTCTTTATTTCTTTTTCTATAAATAATGTCTTTTCTTTTAATTCTTCTTGATATTGATCTTGTGGATAAAAGCATCCTCCACATCTTTTAATTATTGGACATTTCATTTTTTATCACCCTTTACTTGTCAATCATTATAACATAGGTATTATCATTTGATGAAATGATTTATGAGTGTTATAATCTAGCGGAGGTGAAATATATGAGTAAAATAGATATTATTTCTGGCTTTTTAGGTGCTGGAAAAACAACATTAATTAAAAATTAATTGCTGAAGCATATCAAAATGAAAAAATCGTATTAATAGAAAATGAATTTGGAGAAATTGGAATTGATGGAACATTCTTAAAAGATTCTGGTGTTACAATCAACGAAATGAACTCTGGATGTATTTGTTGTAGTTTAGTAGGAGATTTCGAAACATCGTTAAAAGAAGTATTAGATACTTATCATCCTGATCGTGTCATCATCGAACCTTCTGGTGTTGGAAAATTATCTGATGTTATTAAAGCTGTTTCTACAATCAATAGTGATGAAATGGAATTAGATAATTTTATTACAGTTGTAGATGCTAAAAAATGTCGTATGTATACTAAAAACTTTGGTGAATTCTATAATAACCAAGTTGAACATGCATCATTAATTGTTTTAAGTCGTAGCCAAGACTTAACTGAATTCCAATTAAAAGAATGCTTAGATATCTTAAAAGGATTAAACGATCATTCACCAATCATTACAACTGCTTGGGATAAATTAAATGGTTTAGATATCATTAATGCTTGTGAAGTGAACATTCAAGAAGAATTATTACATGAACATGAACATCATCACCATCATAATCACGAATGTGAATGCGGACATGACCATCATCATGAACACGATCATGACCATGAATGTTGTGGACACGATCATCATGAACACGATCATGACCATGAATGTTGTGGACATGATCATCACGAACATGATCATGAACATGGATGTTGCGGACATGACCATCATGAACACGATCACGAACATGAATGTTGTGGACATCATCATCACCATGACCATGATCATGAATGTGGTTGTGGACATCATCACCATCATGCAGATGAAGTTTTCAATAGTATCGGATTTGACACTGTTAAAAAATATAATGAAGTCGAATTAAGTGAAATCTTAAATAAATTATGTAATGATGATAATGTTTTAAGAGCTAAAGGTTTTGTAGATAGTGGAAATGAAGATTGGTGGTATTTTGATTTAGTACCAGGTGAATTTGAAATTCGTTTAGGTAAACCTATTTATACAGGTCAAGTTTGTGTAATTGGTAAAGACTTAGATGAAAATACAATTAAGGAGTTATTTTTAGGATAAGCGTATGAATAAAACAAGAGTTTATTTGTTTACTGGATTTTTAGAAAGTGGAAAATCTTCATTTATCCAAGATACTCTTCTTGAACAAGGTTTTGGTGAAGATGAAAAAACTTTAATCATTGCCTGTGAAGAAGGTGAAGTAGAATATGATATTCCTGCTTTAGAAAAAGAAAATGCTTCTGTTGAATTTATTGAAAACGAAGAAGATTTAAATTATGAAACTCTTCTTCATTTACATCAAAAATACCAACCAACACAAGTAATGATTGAATATAATGGTATGTGGGATAATACAAAATTTGTTGATGAAATTTGTATTGACCAATGGCAAGTTGTTCAAATTCTTACAACTATTTCTGCTGAAACCTTTGATCTTTATTACAACAATATGCGTGGACAATTTGTTTATCATATAACAGGTAGTGATTTAGTTATTGTGAATCGTTGTGATGAAAATACAAAGAAATATCCTATTAGAGGAAGTATCAAATCTTTAAATCCAATGTGTCAAATTGTTTATGAAAATAAAAATAGACAAATTGAAGATTTAACTGTTAATGATTTACCATATAACTTAAATGATGATTATATTGAAGTAAATGATATGGATTATGGTATTTTCTGTATGCATATTATGGAAAATCCTCAAATCTATGAAAATAAAACAATTAAGATCAAAGGTAAAGTGATTGGCCGTGATAAATTAATTGAAAATGGTTTTGTTTTAGGTAGACAAGCCATGGTATGTTGTAGTGATGATATGCAACTTTTAGGTTTAGTATGTATTAGTAAATACGCTAAAGATTTAATTAAAGATGAATGGTTAGTGGTTGATGGAACCATTAGTTTAGAATATGATGAATCTATTCAAAGTAATATTCCTATTTTACATGTTGATCATTTAGAAGGTGCTAAACCTTTAGAAAATGAATATGTTACATTTGATTAAGAGCTTTTAGCTCTTTTTCTATTTTATTTATAAATACTTTCATGTATAATGAATAGGCAAAAAGAGGTGGAAAAATGAAAGATTTTTGGTATGAATTAAAACATGTTTGTAAACAAAGTGGTGCTCGATATGGGATTTTACATACTCCCCATGGAGATGTAGAAACACCTATGTTTATGCCTGTAGGTACACTAGCTACAGTAAAAGGGATTGCCCCTGAAATGTTAAAAGAAATGGGATCACAAGTAATCCTTTCTAATACATATCACTTATGGTTAAGACCTGGGGAAGATATTGTTGCTAAAGCGGGTGGTCTTCATAAGTTTATGAACTACGATGGTCCTATGCTTACAGATAGTGGAGGATTTCAAGTTTTTTCTTTGGGAAAAACAAGAAAGATTAAAGAAGAAGGCGTTTATTTTAAAAGTATTATTGATGGTAAGTCTTTATTCTTATCTCCAGAAAAAGCAATCGATATTCAAAACAAATTAGGAGCAGATATGATTATGTCTTTAGATGAATGTGCTCCTTATCCAGCAACTTATGATTATATGAAACATAGTGTTGAAAGAACAATTCGTTGGGCTAAAAGAGGTAAAGAAGCGCATCATAATGAAAAACAAGCGTTATTTGGAATTGTTCAAGGTGGAGAATATCCTGATTTAAGAGAAAAATGTGCCAAAGCACTTGTAGAAATGGATTTCCCTGGTTATTCAATTGGTGGAACAAGCGTTGGTGAACCAAAAGATGTGATGTATAAAATGGTCGAAGATGCAATTCAATGGTTACCTGAAGATAAACCACGTTATTTAATGGGAGTTGGTAATCCAATTGATTTAATTGAAGCTGCGATTCGTGGTATTGATATGTATGATTGTGTTTTACCAACACGTGTTGCTAGACATGGTGCTTTAATGACACATCATGGACGTATGAATATTAATAATGAAAAGTTTAAAGAAGATTTTACTCCTATTGATCCTGAATGTGATTGTTATACTTGTAGAAATTATACAAGAGCTTATTTAAGACATCTTCATAAATCAGATGAATTATTTGGAAAAACATTGTTATCGATTCACAATGTAAGATTCTTATTACAACTTTCAGAAGATATTCGTAAAGCAATTCAAGAAGATCGTTTATTAGATTTTAAAGAAGAATTTTTAGATAAATATGGTAGAGATGTTTATAAGAGGGCTTTTTAAATGAAACTAAGTGAATTTGATTTTGAACTACCTGAAGAACTCATTGCTCAACATCCTGTTGAAAAAAGAGATACTTCTAGATTAATGGTAGTAAATAGAGAAAACGGAAATATTGAACACAGACATTTTTATGATATTCTTGATTATTTAAAACCAGGTGATGTTTTAGTAAGAAATAATACAAAAGTTATTCCTGCACGTTTATTTGGAATTAAAGAAGAAACAAATGGACATGTAGAAGTTCTTTTGTTAAAAGAATTAAAGAAAGATACTTGGGAATGTTTATGTGGAAATGCTCGTATTATTAAAATGAATACGGTGATTACTTTTGGTGAAGGGTTATTAAAAGCAAAATGTATTGAAATCAAAGATGAAGGTATTCGTGTTTTTGAAATGATGTATGATGGGATTTTCTATGAAATCTTAGATCAATTAGGAACAATGCCTTTACCTCCTTATATTAAAGAAAAACTTGAAGATAAAAATAGATATCAAACAGTTTACGCTAAAATTGAAGGAAGTGCAGCAGCTCCTACAGCTGGTTTACATTTTACTGAAGAAATCAATCAAAAAATAAAAGATAAAGGTATTGAAATCTTAGATGTTTGTTTACATGTTGGTCTTGGAACATTTAGACCTGTTAAAGAAGAAAATGTTTTAGATCATCATATGCATAGTGAATTCTATATGATCAGTGAAGAAGTCGCTGATAAATTAAACAAAGCAAAAGCAAATGGTCAAAGAATCATCGCTGTAGGAACAACATCAACACGTACTCTAGAAGCTAATATGAAAAAATATGGTAAATTTACAGCAACAAGTGAAAATACTGATATCTTTATTTATCCTGGATATAAATTTGAAGCTATTGATTGTTTGATTACAAACTTCCATTTACCTAAATCAACATTATTAATGTTGATTAGTGCCTTTGCTTCAAAAGAACTTATTTTCAAAGCTTATAAAGAAGCTGTCAAAGAAAAATATCGTTTCTTTAGCTTTGGTGATAGCATGATGATTTTATAATGAAAATCAATTACGACTTAAAACTCAAAGAAGAATTAGAAAAAATTAAAGGTACAAAACCCACCCTACTTCTCCATGTTTGTTGTGGGCCATGTAGCGGAAACGTTTTAAAAGAAATATCTGAATTTTTCGATATAACTATTTATTACTCTAATTCAAACATTTATCCAGATACTGAGTATTTTCGACGATTTCATGAATTAGAAGATTTCATTCAACGCTTTAATCAAGATTTTAATCAAAATATTCAAGTTGTTGAAAAAGAATATCAACCAAAAGAATATCTAAAAGATATTTCTCAATATAAAGATGAACCTGAAGGTGGAAAACGCTGTTATCTTTGTTATTCAAAGAGAATGAAAGATGCTTATGATTATGCATCTTTACATCACTTTGATTATTGGACAACTGTTTTAAGTGTTTCTCCACATAAAAATAGTCAATGGATCAATGAAATTGGCGCAAGCTTTCCTCAAGAAAAAACACAATTTCTTTTCAGTGATTTTAAAAAGAACAATGGTTATTTAAAATCAGTTAAATTTGCAGCATTATATAATCTTTATCGACAAAATTATTGTGGTTGTGTTTATTCTTATCAAGATATGTTAGAAAGAGAAAAAAACAAGGAGTTATAAAAATAATTCCTTGTTTTTTATATTAAAACCATGTTACTTCATTACCTTTTCTAGGCAATACTTTTCTTAAAGGCTTTCCATCATTTGTATCAGGATAACCGACAATCAAAGAACCATAGACCCTTTCATCTTCATTCATACCTAAACTTTGTAAATAAGATAAAATTTTTTGATCTTCATTGAGCCATTTTAATTGATTAATATAACAACTTCCTAGATCTAATTCATTAGCTTCAAGCATCATATTTTCAAGAGCAAGAGCACAATCCGCTTGATTATTTCCATAATCTTTTTTATTGGCAACAATAATCAAAACAGGTGCATTATAACAAAATACATATCCGCCCTTTTTAGAAAGATTGATTGAATTTTGTAAACTTCTATACATATTTTCGGTAATTTCCATTTGAGAAAACGCCCTTTCAACCATTTTAACTAAATGATCGATTATTTGTTTATTTTGAATAACTAGAAAATGGTTACTTTGACTATTGCCTCCACTTGGTGCATATCTTCCTGTTTCTATAATTTTCTCTAACAATTCTTGACTAACTTCTTTATCTAAATATTTTCTTGTACTTCTTCTTGTTATTATGCTTTCATACGTATTCATTCTTTAGTCTACTTCTTTTTTCTTTTAGAAAAAACATACCTGCTTCACTTTGATTATAAGCTTCTTTATAAGACTGTACTTATTAATCCAGCTGGAACATTTAAATTATAGGATTCAGTTGTCGTTCCATCTTCTATTCCCTTTGTTGTTTCTTGACCTTTAGAAAGGACGTTAATTCATTTTCAGCATTCGTAAGTCTTGTATCAAAGCCATTTATAGATGTTTGATATTTTCCCGTTAGATCTTCCTTACTTGTATCCAGATTGGCTTTTTTATAACCATATCCAGCCGTTTCCTTTTTATTATAAAATATATTCTTTTAAACAATTTGTATAACGTAGATATCCTTCATGATTGATATGAAGTCCATCTTCATAGTAAACTTCAACAGGTTCACCTTTTTTATTACATAATATTGGATAAGCATTAATAAAAGTTACATATTCATAAGGAATTGTCTTCTTTAAATTCCTTATAAATCATTTTTAATAAATCATTACTTCTCAATACACCAGGTGTATGTTTATAATCATGCATTGGTAAACATGGTAATGGTGAGACCACATAAATTTCACATTCAGGTAAATTATAATGTACAGTTTCTACAAGTTCTTTGACATTAATAGCAATATCTTTAGGTGATTGCATAACTGTTTTTCCTAAATCATTCGTACCAATCATATAAACAAGTTGTTTAGGTTTAAATTTTAAAACTCCTTCATCAATAAAATGAAGCAGCATTGTGGAAGTAATTCCACCAATACCACAATTATATTTATTTTCTATTTCAGGAAAATATTTTTCTATATCCATAAATTGGGTGATAGAATCTCCAAAAAAGGACAGTACCTCCTTCCTTTGCATTTTTATTTTGATCAATAATTTCTTTCATACGATCAATTGTCATTTCTCTTATTTGATAGTAATTTGTAAGAAATGTCATATTTTCTCTCATAATGTCGACCTCTTTTCTATATAATATTATTATATTTTTATTGTTTTATTTTTTCAATGTTGAAAAAATATTGAATATACTTGAAAAAAGTGATATTTTATTATCATTAATATGAGGGGAGAATTATTATGGTGAAAATCGTCAAATTTGGTGGTTCATCTCTTGCAGATGCCCATCAGTTTAAAAAAGTCGGTGACATTATCAAAAGTGATCCAGATCGTCGTTTTGTTGTACCTTCAGCGCCTGGTAAACGTTTTAAAGATGATATCAAAGTTACTGATTTATTATACAAAGCATATAATGCAGAAAGTGAACAAGAATTTGAATGTACTTTTGATACAATCAAAGATCGTTATCAAAGTATTATCGATGAACTTAATTTAACAGTTGATCTTACTGAAGAATTTGAAGTTATTAAGAAAAACTTCCAAGATCAAATCAGTGAAGAATATGCAGCAAGTCGTGGGGAATATTTAAATGGTATCTTACTTGCGAATTATTTAGGATTTGAATTTGTTGATCCTGCAACATGTATCTTTATCGATGAACATGGAAATTATGATGATAAAAAAATCAGATCCTGTTTTATCTAAAAAATTAAGTGAAGTAGAAAATTGTGTTATTCCTGGATTCTATGGTTCATGTAGTGAAGATCCTACAAAAATTAGAACTTTCTCTCGTGGGGGAAGTGATGTTACTGGTTCAATCGTCGCTAAATGTGGTCAAGTTAAACTTTATGAAAACTGGACAGATGTTTCAGGTTTCTTAGTTGCTGATCCACGTATTGTTAAAAATCCAGAAGTGATTGGAACAATCACTTATAAAGAATTACGTGAACTTTCTTACATGGGAGCAAGTGTTTTGCATGAAAATGCTGTTTTCCCTATTCGCTCTCAAGGAATTCCTATTGTAATCAAAAATACTAATAAACCTGAAGATGCTGGAACTTTAATCGTTGAAAGTACTGTGCATAAACCAGATCATATTATTACTGGTATTTCTGGTAAACAAGGTTTTGCGACAATCATGATTGAAAAAGATATGATGAATGATGAAATTGGTTTTGGTAGAAAAGTTTTACAAGTTATTGAAGAAGCTGGTCTATCTTATGAACATACACCTTCTGGTATTGATACAATGAACGTAATTGTTGAATTAAATTCATTCATTGAACATGAACAAGAAATTTTAGCTAACTTACATCGTGCCGTTGAACCTGATTCAATTGAACTTGAATCTGACCTTGCTTTAATTGCTATCGTTGGTCGTGGTATGAAAGATGGTCGTGGAGTTGCAGCAAAAGTTTTTACAGCTTTAGCTAATAAAAAAATCAATGTTAAAATGATTGATCAAGGTTCTTCAGAATTAAATATCATTGTTGGTGTTAAAAACATTCACTTTAATGAAGCAATTCGTGCTATCTATAATACATTTATCGAACAAGAATAAAGACTTTGGTCTTTTTCTTTTTATTTAATTCATATAATTTCTCTAGGAATTATCTAAAAAAGATGTTATAATAGATAAGAGGTGGTCATATGAAAATATCAACAAGAGGGCGTTATGCTCTAAGATTAATGATTGATTTAGCCCAAAATAAAGAACAGGGGAATATATCGCTTAAAGATGTTGCTAAAAGACAAGAAATTTCTATCAAATATCTTGAACAAATAGCTACTCCTTTAATTCGTGCAGGACTTATTAAAAGCGTTAGAGGTGCCCAAGGTGGATATTCTCTTACAAGAGATATTAATAAATATACAGCAAAAGATATTTTAGTTGCTGTTGAAGGTCCAATCGCTTGTGTTGCCTGTTTAGAAACTGAACCTAATCAATGTCCTCGTTATAGTGAATGTTTAACTCTTCCTTTTTATAAAGGACTAAATAAAGTTATTACTGATTATTTAGAATCCTATACTTTAGAAGATCTTGCTGATTTACATGGATATCAAATTGAATATATTATCTAATAAACATATCATTGATATGTTTTTTATTTAAAAATCGTGTATTTCTACACGATTAATCATCATAATGTTCTAAAAACAGATGTTTTCCCTCATCATCTTTATAAGCCATAATTGTTTTTAAATTGACATTTTCTACACTTTTAAAAATATTTCCTTCAACAAAAGGATTTACTTTCTTTAAATCCTTAATTAATTGTTTAATTTCTAAACGTTTAGAAGCATTTTCTTCATCATGAGCATCTTGATTTTCTTCAGTAAATTTACATGCACATTGTAAAAATGTTAATTCATGTTCATCTCTCCATGCCTTAATATCATCTTCACGAATAAGATACATCGGTCTAATAAGTTCCATTTCTTCAAAATTCAAACTATGAAGTTTAGGCATCATTGTTTGAATTTGTGCTCCATAAAGCATACCCATTAAAATAGTTTCAATAACATCATCATAGTGATGTCCCAAAGCAATCTTATTACATCCTAATTCCTTTGCCTTCGCATATAAATGTCCCCTTCTCATTCTCGCACATAAATAACAAGGAGATTTTTCTATATTAAAAACAGAATCAAATATTTGTGAATCAAATATTTGAATTGGAATATTTAATTTTTTCGAATTATCAATAATCATTTGTCTGTTTAATTGATTATACCCAGGATCCATCACCATAAAAAAAAGTTCAAATTCAAATTTATTATGTCTTTTTAATTCTTGAAAGAGTTTAGCCATCAACATAGAATCTTTTCCACCAGAAATACATACAGCAATTTTATCTCCAGGTTTTACTAATTCGTATTGATTAATAGCCTTGCAAAAAGGTCTCCATAATTTTTTCTTATATTTTTTTTGAATACTCTTCTCTACTTCTTTTAAATACTCCAAATTATCCATCTTTTATCCTCACTTTCTCTATTTATAAAAACAAAATTCATATCTAAAGTCAAATATTTTCAAATAATTCACATAAAAAGTTCAAATTCAATTCATATTGATATATAAAATGATAGCGAGGTGATAATTATGGCTGAAAGATTTAAATTCAACGATGAAGAAGAAAATATAGATGAAAACGATAATCAACAGGATGATTTAGAAAAAGAATATTATGATAATACTGATTATTCCTATACAAAAAGTAAAAATAAAAAAAGACCTAAAACAAAAAAGGTAACAAGAAAGAAGACAAAAACAAAAGTGAAAAAGAAAAAAAATGGACGTTCTAAAGTTTCTACTTTCTTTATCACGTTACTTATTTTACTTTTAATTATTGGTGCAGGAGTTGGTGGATATTTTGCATATGAACATTATCAAGATCAACAAAAACAAATTAATCAATTAAAAAAACAAGTAGATCAACAAAATAGAATAAAATCAGACAAGTCAACATCTACAAAAAAGGAAATCCAACAAAAAGAATCTTCTTCATCTAAAAATGAAGAAAGTACATCAAGTGATAATTCAACAAACAGCGATGAAAGTGATTCATCACAAAATACAACCGATGATTCTTCATCAAATGAAAATACAAATTCAGATTCAACAACTGAAACAGAATAAAAAAACTTGGCATTTGCCAAGTTTTTAAATTTGATCTAAAGCTTCTTTTAAATCAAATAAGATATCATCAATATGTTCTGTACCAATTGATAAACGAATTGTATTAGGTTGAATTCCAACATCAGCTAATTCTTCTTCTGTTAATTGTGAATGTGTAGTTGTTGCTGGATGGATAACTAATGATTTAACATCAGCGACATTAGCAAGTAAAGAGAATACTTGTAAATTATCAATAAATTTATGAGCTTCTTCTACGCCACCTTTAATATTGAAAGTAAAGATTGATCCTCCACCATTTGGGAAATATTTTTCATATAAAGCATGATCTGGATGATCTGGTAATGAAGGATGATTTACTTTTTCTACTGCTGGATGTTGTTGTAAGAACTCAACAACTTTTTTAGTATTTTCATTATGACGATCAATTCTTAAAGATAATGTTTCTGTACCTTGTAATAATAAGAATGCATTGAATGGAGAAATTGTAGCTCCTGTATCTCTTAATAAGATTGCTCTAATATAAGTAACGAAAGCAGCTGGTCCTGCAGCTTCAGTAAATTTCACTCCATGATAACTTGGGTTAGGTTCACTGATCCATGGATAATGTCCACTTTTAGCCCAATCATAAGTACCACCATCAACGATGACACCACCTAAGCTTGTACCATGACCACCAATAAATTTAGTAGCACTATGAACAACGATATCAGCACCATGTTCAATTGGTCTAAATAGATATGGTGTACCAAATGTATTATCAACAACAACTGGTAATCCATGTTTTTTAGCGATTGCACTAATTGCATCGATATCAGGAATATCACTATTAGGATTTCCTAAAGTTTCTAAATAAATTGCTTTTGTGTTTTCTTGAATTGCATCTTCAACTTCTTGTAAATTATGAGCATCTACGAAAGTAGTTGTAATTCCGTATTGAGTAAATGTATGCGCTAATAAGTTAGAAGTTCCCCCATAAATAGTTTTTTGAGCAACGATATGTTCACCTTGTCCTGCTAAAGCTTGAATAGTATAAGCGATTGCAGCTGCTCCAGAAGCAACAGCTAAACCTGCTACCCCACCTTCTAAAGCGGCAATACGATCTTCAAATACACCTTGTGTAGAGTTTGTTAAACGACCATAGATGTTCCCCGCATCTGCTAATTCAAAACGTGCTGCAGCATGTGCACTATTTTTAAATACATAAGATGTTGTTTGATAAATAGGTACTGCTCTTGCATCTGTTGCTGGATCTGGTTGTTCTTGTCCTACATGTAATTGTAATGTTTCAAATTTAAATTTTCTATCTTCTCTTTTAGTTACTGCCATTTTAATTTCCTCATCTTTCTTTTGTATAAATATTATATATTGTTTTATGAATAAATAAAACTATTTACACATTCGTCCGTTACGGAAATTATGTCTTAATTCTTCAATCATTCAAATTCCCCTATCTAATCTTGAATTAAAGGTGTTGATAAATAACGATCTCCACCATCTGGTAATAAGACGACAATTGTCTTTCCTGCATTCTCTTCTCTCTTGGCTAGTTCTTTGGCTGCATATAATGCTGCCCCTGATGAAATCCCTACTAAGATTCCTTCTGTCTTTGCCATTTCTTTTCCTGTCGCAAATGCATCTTCATTTTCTACTGTAATGATTTCATCATAGATCTTTGTATCCAATGTCTCTGGTACAAATCCTGCCCCTA
>ENA-OQET01000520-OQET01000520.1-human-gut-metagenome-genome-assembly--contig:-NODE-520-length-20245-cov-3.396113_pt1 | contig 20245 bp, 18 predicted proteins | sample MGYA00242800_ERZ504645 | MGnify/ENA primary metagenome ERZ504645 (study PRJEB26092, sample SAMD00036308) | human gut metagenome | host: Homo sapiens | study: EMG produced TPA metagenomics assembly of... | reverse complement strand
TTTCTTTAAGTCCAGAACAAATTGCTTTTGTTGTTTTTTTAAATAGGTTTTTACAAAAGGTTTCATAAACCATTTTTTAGGTATCACATTTTCTGTAAAGTCTATTTGTGTTTCATTCCCTTTGTCTATAAAAAACATTCAGAAAATAAATACCATGCATCACCAGATGCATTGGTTTCAGAAGGCATTAAATGGAGATAAAGAATAATCAGGACTATTATATTTTCAAAGATGGAAAGGAAGATGAACTTCCAACCAACTGGCAGTCCAAAATTTGGTGGTCCGGCATGGAAATATGTTAAATCTCTAAAAAATGGTATTTACATTTATTTGATGTGACACAAGCGGATTTAAACTGGAGAAATCCAAAAGTCAGAGAAGAATTAAAAAATGTAGTGCGTTTCTGGAAAGAAAAAGGTGTGAAAGGTTTTCGATTTGATGTAGTGAATCTTATATCGAAACCAGATAAATATGAAAATGACTGCGAAGGTGATGGAAGAAGATTTTACACGGATGGAATGCATGTGCATGAGTATTTAAAAGAATTAGTTAAAGACACAGGAATTGAAGATATGATCACAGTTGGTGAAATGTCTTCAACATCACTAGATAACTGTATCCGTTATTCAAATCCAGAAGAAAAAGAATTATCTATGTGCTTTAATTTTCATCATTTAAAAGTAGATTATAAAAATGGAAACAAATGGGAACTGATGGAATACCGATCGCAAAGAATTAAAACGATTATTTGAAGAATGGACAGATTGGAATGCAGGAACATAATGGATGGAATTCATTATTCTGGTGTAATCATGATCAGCCAAGAATTGTTTCAAGAATGGGAAATGAAAAAGACTATTGGAAACAATCCGCAAAGATGCTTGCGGCAGCAGTTCATCTGATGAGAGGAACACCTTACATTTATCAGGGAGAAGAGATTGGAATGCCGAATGCGCATTTTAAGGATATTGCTGATTACAGGATGTAGAAAGTCTTAATTATTATGAAATTCTTTTAAAAGAAGGGAGACAAAAGAAGAAGCGATCAAAACGTTGCAAGAACGTTCCAGAGATAACAGCAGAACACCAATGCAGTGGTCAGATGAGGAGAATTCGGGATTTTCAGATGTAACACCTTGGATTTCTGTACCAGATCATTACGAAGAGATCAATGTAGAAAATGAGTTAAAAGATCAAGATTCTATTTATTATTTTTACAAAAAACTCATTGGGTTAAGAAAAGAAAAAGAGGTAATTCAGGAAGGAACAATAGAGTTTTTTTGAAAAAAGAGGATGATGATCTTCTGGCATACGAAAGAAATTACAAAGAAGAACATCTGGTTGTATTAAACAATCTGACAGAGAGAAAAAAAAGAAGTTGAAATCCCACAGTTATGGACATCCTATCATAAATTGATCGGAAATTATGATACAGAAAATATAAAAGAAAACAAAGTAGTATTAAGACCATACGAGACCTTAGTTTTAGAAAAATAGATGAGGAAATAGCATTTGTTACGAAAACATAAGCAACAGATGCTATTTTTTTGTTTGATTAACTCGACAATAAAAAATGGTGTCGTATGAGATCATGAGCAGGAAAGACAGAAATGGACATTTAGTAAGAAAATGCCATTGCAACACTGATCTTTACATTTTTAGCATTTGCGATCGCACAGTTTGGATTGTTGGCTGTTGTAAAACAGGGATATGCGTACCTTGGATATGCAGCATTTATCACATTGTTTATTCCATTTATCATTCATGTGATCGTGACAAGAGGAAAAGAGATTTAAAATTTATTTTTGGGGAAAGAATTTATTATGAAAAAGTTAGGGTTAACGATATTTCCAAGAAAGGCAAGAAAAATAAGCTAAAAATTAAAAAAAGCAATAAAGTACGAAAATAGGAACTTGCTTTTTAGAGAAACTTGCTATATACTTATTAAGTTATAAAAACAGGGAGCTTGTTAAACAGGCTGAGAGGAAAGTAAAACTTTCGACCTTTGAACCTGATTTGGGTAATGCCAACGTAGGAAACGAAGATGATAAGTCGCGAACATACGGAAAGTTACAAAATCAGTAGCTTTCCGTTTTTTTCGTATGATAAAGGATTCCCATTATGGAAGAATTTACAATGATACGAAACAATGCGGTCAACTGGGAGCACCACTTTTGATCGCAATAGAAAAATAATGCATAAGAGAGAAAAGGAGAGATACTTATGAGAACAGCATTATCAATCGCTGGAAGTGATTCCAGTGGAGGCGCTGGAGTTCAGGCTGACTTAAAGACCATGACAATGAATGGTGTATTTGCAATGAGTGCGATCACAGCACTGACAGCCCAGAATACAACCGGCGTAACAGGAATATTAGAAGCAGATCCAGAATTCTTAAAGAAACAGATCGACGCAGTTTTTGAAGACATCAGACCCGATGCAGTAAAGATCGGGATGGTTTCCTCAAGCGGACTGATCAAAACGATCGCAGAAAGATTACAGCATTATAAAGCGGAGAATATCGTTGTTGACCCAGTGATGGTAGCAACAAGCGGATCACGATTATTAGAAGAAGATGCCGTAGATACATTAAAGAAAGAATTATTACCGATCGCTACGGTAATTACACCGAATATTCCAGAAGCTGAGATTCTTTGTGGAATGGAGATTCACACAGAAGAAGACATGGTAGCGGCTGCAAAAGCGATCTATGAAGATCTTGGATGCGCAGTGTTATTAAAAGGTGGTCATAATATTAACGATGCAAATGACCTTTTATATACAAAAGAAGAAGTTTCCTGGTTTAAAGGAAAAAGAATCAATAATCCAAATACACATGGAACAGGATGCACTCTTTCAAGTGCTATCGCAGCAAATCTTGCCAAAGGTTTTGACCTTAAGATTTCTGTACAGCGTGCAAAAGACTATATTTCAAGAGCATTGGCAGATATGTTAGATCTTGGAGCTGGAAGCGGACCAATGAATCATGCATTTGATTTAAAAGATGAATGGAAAGAGGAGGCATAGACAATGGGCAGCAGAAGAACATCAATTTTTGAAAACGGACTGATCTGGTTTGGAGCCGGAGTGTCCTTGGCAGAAATTTTAACAGGTACATATTTCGCATCCTTAGGATTTTCTACAGGATTATTAGCAATCATCATTGGACATATCATTGGGTGTGGTATGATGTTTTTTGCCGGATTTATCGGTGGAAAGACAAGAAAAAGTGCAATGGAAACGGTAAAAATGAGTTTTGGATCAACGGGAGCTTTGTTATTTGCAGTGTTAAATATCCTGCAGTTAGTTGGATGGACAGCGATCATGATCTATGACGGATCATTAGCAGCAGCAGGAATCTTCAATATTGCGAACTGGGTATGGCCAGTCATTATCGGAGGATTGATCATTATCTGGATTCTGGTAGGAATTGAAAATCTAGGAAAGATCAATACGGTTGCAATGGCAGCATTATTTATTTTGACATTAGTTTTAAGCTTTATTATTTTCGGACATGGTTCATTAAAGCCGGTTGCAAATGATGGATTAACTTTCGGAGCAGCTGTAGAACTTGCAGTTGCCATGCCATTATCATGGCTGCCACTGATCAGTGACTACACAAGAGAAGCTAAAGAACCAACGAAAGCAACATGGGCAAGTGTGATCGTTTATGGATTGGTCAGCTGCTGGATGTATGTGATCGGTATGGGAATTTCTATTTTTACAGGAGAATCCGATATCGCACAGATCATGGTAAAAGCAGGACTTGGAATTGCAGGATTATTAATTATCGTATTCTCAACTGTAACAACAACATTCTTAGATGCTTGGTCTGCCGGAATTTCCAGTGAATCCCTATCTAAGAATATCAATGGAAAATGGATCGCAGTTGCGGCAACAGTGATTGGAACGATTGGGGCAATTGTTTATCCGATGGACGATATCACAGATTTCTTATATCTGATCGGATCAGTCTTTGCACCAATGATCGCTGTACAGATCGCAGATTTCTTTATCCTTCATCAGGATTTCTCAAGAAAATCTGTATGTATTCAGAATATGATCGTATGGGTAGTTGGATTTATCGCATATCGCTGGCTGATGGGTGTGGACACGATCCTTGGAAATACACTTCCGGGTATGGTGATCACGATCATTTTAAGTGTGATTGTAAGTTTATTGTTTGGGAAGAAGAATGATTAAGACCTTTATAAATTAATCTCATATAATAATAACGTATAATACCTTATAGGAAAAATCTATATCCTATAGGGTATTTTTCTATTTAAAACCTATTGACAATCAAACTCACATTTCTTATAATCATATTATTCCTATTAGAATTATATGAAATATAACGAAGAAGGTGACAGACATGAAAGAGATATTATGCTTTGGAGATTCCAATACATATGGACTGATCCCAGGTACAACAAGAAGATATGACAGAGAAACAAGATGGACAGGAATTTTAGCAGAGAAGCTTTACGATAAAGGATATCGAATTATAGAAGAAGGATTATGTGGAAGAACCAGTGTATTTGACGATGCGACAAGAGATGGAAGAAATGGAGCGAAAGTACTTCCAATGCTCTTAGAGACACACGCACCACTTGACCAGGTTGTTTTAATGCTTGGAACCAATGACTGCAAAACATATAACCATGCAAGTGCAGATCGCATCGGAAAAGGAATCGAAAAACTGATCCAGCAGATCAGAAAAGCTGATCCAGCGATCGATATTTTATTAGTATCTCCGATCGAATTAGGAGAAGATGTATGGAAACCAGGATTTGATCTTGAATTTGACCAGCATTCTGTGAAAGTATCCAAGCAATTAAAACAGACTTATTTAAAGATTGCATGGAAGTACGGATGTGATTTCCTTGCAGCAAGTGATGTAGCCAAGCCAAGTAAGGCAGATATGGAACATATGATGAAAAAGGACTAAAAACCTTGCAAAAGCAATCGAATCATTTCTTGTAGAAAAGGAAAGAAATCATTCAAACAATTATGTAAATGTGGTATGATAAGACAAATGTGGTATTTTATAAGGATTCACATAATAAAGAAACAAAATGTTCAGAAAGGAATTTTACATATGGAAATGATCAATCCACAGGAATGGAAACAAGACCTGCCAGCATTTAAAGAAAAGACAGACCAATTTTATGCAGGAGAACTAAGTAAAGCAGATTACAAAGGATTTTCCGGTGGTTACGGAAGTTATGCACAGAAAGATGGAAAAGCAAGTATGATCCGTCTTCGTATGTCAGGTGGCCATTTAACAAAAGATAAATTAAAATTTATCGCAGACAGTATTAAAACATATAATGTAGATAAAGTTCACCTGACGACATGTCAGACGATTCAGTTACATAACTTACAGCCAGAAGCAATTTATGGAATCATGGAAGGTGGATTAGATCATGGTATTGTCACAATGGGTGGAGGTGGAGATTTCCCACGTAATGTAACCGTATCTCCATTGTCAGGTGTTGAAAAAGGAGAATATTTTAACGTTCTTCCATATGCCGAAGTAGCTGGAGAATATTTGATGACATTTATCAAAAAAGAAGTTATGCCAAGAAAATTAAAAGTTGGATTTTCAAACGGGCCAGCTAATGAGACACATGCAACATTCCGTGATCTTGGATTTGTGGCAAGGGAAGATGGAAACTTTGATGTTTACAGTGCTGGAGGACTTGGTAACAATGCGAGATTTGGACTGAAAGTTGCTGAGAATGTACAACCAGAGAAGATTCTTTATTATATTTGTGCAATGAGAGAAACATTCATCGCACATGGAAATTATAAACAACGTGGAAGAGCAAGAACGCGTTATATGCAGGAGACTTTAGGTGAAGAAGGATATATCAAAGCTTTCCATGAGAAATTAGATGAAGTTTTCGCATCTGGACAGGATCTTGATCTTCATGTAGAAATTTCTGAAGTGAAGAAACAGGGAGATGGAAGTAAAGTATCTGGTAAACGAGTGATCGATCAGAAACAGGAAGGATTATATGCAGTTTCTTATCACCCATTCGGTGGCTGTCCAAAACCTGAGAAATTAGGAGAGATCTATGATGTGATCAAAGATATGGATGAAGTGGAAGCAAGAATTTCACCAGATGAGACAATGTACATCATCAATCTGACAGGAGATGAAGCCAAGAAAGTTTTAGATGCAACAGATGATGGTGCAGAAACGTTGTTTGAGACATCTGTATCTTGTATCGGAGCAACGATCTGTCAGGTTGGATTAAGAGATTCTCAAGGATTGTTACACAAAGTGATCGAAGCAGAAAGAGAAGCTGGATTAAAGGATGGTTCACTGCCTAAGATTCATATTTCTGGATGTATGTCTTCTTGCGGAACACATCAGATCGGAGAGATCGGATTCCACGGAAGTATGAAAGTTATTGATAAAGTTGCTTATTCTGCATTTGTACTTCATATCAATGGATCTGATCTTCAGGGAAAAGAGAAGATGGGAGAAGAAGTAGGGATCATTTTAGAAGAAGATATTCCACAGTTCTTGGTAAAATTAGGACAGGCAGTTGAGAGTGAAGAACTTAACTTTTCACAGTGGAATTTAAAACACCCAGAAGGAATCAAGGAAATCGCAAAAGAATATATAAAATAGGACACAGAGATAATGGCATATTTTCCAATGTTTGTACAACTAAAGAAGAAAAAATGTCTAGTGATCGGCGGTGGTAAGATCGCACTTCGTAAGATTGAAGTTTTAAAAGATTTTGAAGCAGATATTACCGTGATCGCACCAGAGATGATAACACAGATTCGGCAGATCGATCAGATTTGCCGAATCTTTCGAACGTTTATGGAGAAAGATTTTAATGAGGCAGATTTTGTGATCGCAGCAACCGATGATCAAAAAACAAATCATGAGATCAGCCAGATCTGCAGACGAAAGAAGATTCCTGTCAATGCGGTCGATCAGAAAGAAGATTGCAGCTTTATTTTTCCATCCTATGTAAAAGAAGGAGAAGTTGTCGCTGCATTTTCAAGTGGCGGGCAGAGTCCGTTGATCACACAGTATTTAAAAGAAAAGATCAAACCAGATTTGAATAAAGAATTAGGACAACTCGCACAGATCTTGGGAAGTCTGAGAAAGCTTGCAAAATCATGTATTGCCACAGAACAGGAACGAAAGGCATTTTATAAGGAATTATTACAAATCGGATTAGAGGATATTGATTCATTGGAAGAACAACGAATCAATGAAATCATTCAAAAATATATATCAGAGTGAAATCGAGGAATAGTAAAAATGGAACGTACAAGAAGATTAAGAACAAGCAACTATATGAGAGATATGGTAAGAGAAAATCATGTGAGAATTGACGAATTGATCTATCCAATCTTTGTTACAGAAGGAGAAAATATCAAACATCCTGTAGAATCTATGCCAGGGATTTATCAGTATTCGCTGGATCGTTTATCAGAGGAAATTAACAGGATCAAAGAAGCGGGGATCAAAGCAATTTTAATCTTTGGAATCCCAGATCATAAAGATGAAGTTGGAAGCGGTGCATATGCTGAAGATGGAATTGTGCCAAAGGCGATCCGCCAGATCAAAAAAGAGTATGAAGAACTTTTGATCATTGCGGATGTATGTCTTTGTGAATACACATCTCATGGACACTGTGGTCTTGTGAAAGACGGAGTGATCTTAAATGATGAAACACTTCCGCTTCTTGCAAAGGCATCTGTAAGTTATGCAAAAGCAGGGGCAGATATCATTGCGCCAAGTGATATGATGGATCTTCGAGTGAAAGCTATTCGTGAAGCTTTAGATGAAGCAGGATTTGTATACATACCGATCATGTCTTATAGTGCCAAGTTTGCGTCAGGATACTATGGACCATTTCGTGATGCAGCACATTCTGCACCAGGATTTGGAGATAGAAAAACATACCAGATGGATCCGGCAAATGGACAGGAAGCTTTAAGAGAGATCGGGGAAGACATCGAAGAAGGAGCAGACTTGATCATTGCCAAACCAGCACTTGCTTATATGGATATTATGAAAGAAGCATCTATGAAATACAATATTCCGATCGTTGCATACAATGTAAGCGGAGAATATGCCATGGTAAAAGCAGCTGCGGCCAATGGATGGATCGATGAGAAAAAGATCGTTATGGAAAATATGGTCGGATTAAAACGCTCTGGTGCAAAGATGATCATTACATATCATGCACTTGATGTTGCAAAATGGCTGAAAGAAGAGGAAAGATAAAATGAAAGATACAAGATCAAAAGAATTATATGAACGAGCAAAAGTACATATTCCAGGAGGGGTAAACAGTCCAGTTCGTGCATTCCGTGCGGTAAATCGTACTCCAAGATTCATGGAATCTGCAAAAGGAGACCGTATTATTGACGCCGATGGAAATGAATATATCGATTATGTATGTTCATGGGGACCTGGAATCTTAGGACATGCTCATCCTCAAGTCATCAAAAAAGTCATGGACTCTTGTGAAAACGGTTTGACTTTCGGAGCACCAACAGAGAAGGAAGTGATCCTTGCAGAATTGATTAGTGAATTGATCCCGTCTATGGAAGTAAGCCGTCTGGTAAGTTCTGGAACAGAAGCTGTTATGAGTGCGATCCGTGCAGCCAGAGGATTTACAGGGAGAGATAAGATCGTTAAATTCCGCGGATGCTATCATGGACATTCCGACAGTTTGTTAGTAAAAGCAGGATCGGGAGCACTTACAACATCTGTTCCAGATAGTGCCGGAGTTCCAAAAGATGATACGAAGAATACATTAGTCGCAGAATACAATGACAAAGATTCTGTACAAAAACTATTTGATGAAAATAAAGATCAGATCGCAGCAGTGATCGTAGAACCGGTGGCAGCTAATATGGGATTAGTACTTCCAGAAGAAGGATTTCTCGAATTTTTAAGAGAGATTACAAAAGATCACGGATCATTATTGATCTTTGATGAGGTTATTACAGGTTTTAGGCTGTCTCTAGGAGGAGCACAGCAGTATTATAATATCAAGCCGGATATCACAACACTTGGAAAAATTGTTGGTGGAGGAATGCCGATCGGTGCATATGGCGGAAGAAGAGAAATCATGCAAATGATTTCCCCAGATGGGCCAGTTTATCAAGCAGGAACACTGTCAGGAAACCCAGTTGCAACAGCGGCAGGAATTGAGACATTAAATATCTTAAAAAATGATCCGCAGATTTACGAAAGACTAGAGCAAAAAACAAGAAAACTTGCTGATGCAGCAAGAGAAGCAGGAAAAGGACATATTTGTGTTAATCAGATTGGATCTTTAATGAGTGTATTCTTTACAGACCAGAAAGTCAGAGATTTTGAAAGTGCTGTGACATCCAATACAGAACAGTATGCAGATTATTTTGGATATTTACTAGATCGCGGAATTTATATTGCACCATCTCAGTTTGAGACAATGTTTATTTCTAACGCACATACAGAAGAAGATATTGAGAAAACATGTAAACTTGCAGGAGAGGCTCTATGCAGTTTGGATTTCTAGGAATTGATTATAAAAATGCAGATCTTACCATTCGTGATGAAATTTCATTTACGGATCAGAAAAAGCTTGAATTTTTTCATAAAGCGGAGGAAATCGGGGTTGAACAGGTGATGATCTTATCGACCTGTAACCGCAGTGAGATTTATTATTTTTTTGATGATGAACAACAGATCAAAAAAATACAAAATATATACTGTGATATGTTCGATAAAGCAGAGATCGAGCAATATATCAGACATTGCGAAGAAGATAAAGCAGTTTCTTATCTGTTTCAAGTAACCGCAGGATTAGAATCTATGGTACTAGGAGAAGATCAGATTCTTGGACAGGTAAAAGATGCATTGGATTTTTCAAGAACCATGGGATTTAGCAAGAAAGAACTAAATAAAGTCGTAAGAGATGCTATTACTTGTGCAAAAAAGGTAAAAACAACGTTTAGAATAAGTGAGAAACCAGTATCTGTTGGATATATCGGAATCTGTGAATTACAGAAAATATGTGATATCAAAGACAAAATGGTCTTGGTGATTGGAAGCGGAGATACTGCAGTTCTTGCACTTCGTTATCTGCAGGAATATGAAGCAGGCAAGATTTATTTATGCAGCAGAACACTGGCACATGCAGGAAATGTTCAGAAAGAGTTTCAAGAGATTGAGATCATTTCTTACGAACAAAGATATGAGATTATGAAACAATGTGATATTGTGGTATCTGCAACATCAGCACCACATGTGGTTGTAAAACAAGAATATTATACGCCAGAAAAACAAGTTACATTTTTAGATCTTGCAACACCAAGAGATATTGATCCAAAACTTTCAGATGACCCAAAGGTAAATCTGATCAATTTAGATACGATCAAAGAGATTTCTAAAGCAAATCAGTCAGAACGTGAAGAACTTTGCAGACAAAGCAATACGATGATCAGCAAAGCAAAAGAAGAAACGATGCAGTGGCTGTTTCAGGCACCAATGGAAGAAACAATTCGCTCCTTGCAGGAAAAATGTACAGAGATCGTGGAAGATAGTTATTCATATTTATCAAGAAAAATAGATTTTGGAACAAGAGAGCAGAAACTTCTAAAGAAGGTATTAAATGCATCCTTGCAGCGCATGATCAAAGAACCGATTCAGGAATTAAAACATTTAGAAACAAGACAGGAACAAGCAGATTATAAGAAGATGGTAGAACAGCTTTTTGGGATAGAGACAAAGAAAGGAAAATGACCTATGAAATATATCATCGGATCAAGAGGATCACGCCTTGCACTGATCCAGACAAAATATGTTCAGGAAAAATTAGCGAAAGCTTATCCAGAACACACTTTTGAAATCCAGATCATTAAAACAAAAGGTGATAAGATTCAGAATAAACCATTAGATAAAATTGGTGGGAAAGGTCTGTTTGTCAAAGAGATTGAAGAAAAGATCATTTCTGGGGAAATCCATATGGGAGTTCACAGCATGAAAGACATGCCGTCAACCCCGGCAAAAGGCCTTGTTTTTACAAAAGTATGGAAAAGGGAAGATCCAAGAGATGTGTTGATCCTTCGAACAGCGAAACATCTGTCTGAATTACGAGAAGATGCTGTGATAGCAACAGGAAGCAAAAGAAGAGCATTTCAGTTATTAAAGTTAAGACCAGACCTTCAGATTATAAATATTCGAGGGAATGTTGATACGAGACTTCGAAAAATGGAGGAACAACAATTAGATGGAATCGTTCTTGCGGCAGCAGGTCTTAAAAGACTAGGAATGGAAGATGTGATCACGCAATATCTGGCGCCAGAAGACATGATCTCAGCACCAGCACAGGGTGCTCTGGCTTTGGAAGTAAGAGAAGATCAGAAAGAATTGCAAAAGATGTTGGATGTATTTTGTGATGAAGAAACAATGAACGAAGTATGTGCAGAACGAAATTTCTTAGAACAAATGGGAGGCAGTTGTCATACTCCGGCAGGTGCCAGATGTCAAAAGACAGATCAAGGGTACGAACTATATGCTATGTTTGGAAATGAAGATGGAAGTAAACAGGCATATACGAAAGTTTATGGAACATGCCCTGAGATCTTAGCACAAACGGCAGTAAAAAATATCAAAAAACAGCTGGCAGGAATCGTATATTTAATTGGTGCAGGACCGGGAGATCCAGGACTTATCACAGTCAAAGGAAAAGAAATCTTAAAAAAAGCGGATTGTGTCATTTATGACAGATTGATCCCACAAGAATTATTAGATGAAACAAAAGAAGGATGCGAACATATCTATGTTGGAAAAGAAAATCATCATCATACGATGAAACAAGAACAGATCAATGAATTATTAGCACAAAAAGCATTACAATATGATATCGTAGTGCGTTTAAAAGGTGGGGATCCATTTGTCTTTGGAAGAGGTGGAGAAGAAGCCATATATTTAGCCGATCATGGAATTTATTGTGAAGTTGTTCCAGGAATCAGCTCCTGTATCGCAGCTGCGGAACTTGCGGGGATTCCTGTAACTCATCGAGGAATCTCCAAAGGATTCCGTGTTGTGACAGCACATGATCGAAGAAATCAGTTATCTGATCTTAATTTTGCATCTATGGCAAAGTCTGAAGAAACTTTAGTGTTCTTAATGGGACTTTCGAAACTAGAAGAGATCACAACGAATCTATTAAAAAATGGAATGGATGCCAATACACCTGTTGCAGTTGTTTCTAGTGCAGCATCTACAAAGCAGCAAATGTGTGAAGCAACATTAAATACGATTCATGAAAAAGTAAAGCAAGAAAAACTTTCATCACCAGCAGTCATTGTTGTAGGAGAGGTTGTGAAACTTCAAAAACAGATTCAAAAACCAGAAGATACAACCTGTCATTTAGTTACCAAAATAGGAGATCAGCCATCAAAGTTAGCGCAGATATTAAAAGATCATGGATATAAGGTCAAGGAACTTCAGACAGGAGAGATTTCTTATAGATATGACCGGATTTCCAAAGAGGAATTAGCGAAGTGACCTATCTGATTTTTACAAGCAGATATGGAGTTCATGGTTTTATGAAACAGATGAAATGTTCGAATCTGGATCTTCGAGATCTCTTCGATAAAAAAATGGTCGTTGTAGGTAAAAAGACAAAAGATGTCTTGATGCAATATGGGATTATAGCAGATCTTATGCCAGAAGAAGCAGGAGAGATCAATCTTTCCGAACTTATGAAACAGGAAGTAGATGCAAAGGATGTGGTCTGGTACTGTAAAGGCATATCTGGTGGAGAAAAATTAAAAAAAGCCCTTACACCGATCTGTCAGGTAACAGAAAAGGTCATGTATGAAAATAATAGAAAGATTTTAAGTGAAATTCCAGAAATGAAAGATATCCGAAGTGTTTCTTTTACCTGTGCATCATCAGCTCGAAGATTTTTTGATCAGATAGGAGAAGAAAAGCAACAATGGATAGAGAATATTCCGTGTATCAGTATTGGAGAAAAGACAACGAAGCAGCTTCGAGAAATAGGAGTACGGCATATTTTAGAATCTAAGGATACAACCTATGTATCAATGTTTTATAAAATCAAAGAATCAATGTTATAATAGAAAAAGAAAGGCAGAGTAAGATCATTATGGGATTTGAATTTCAGATTTTTAGACAAACTTCAAACGATCCATACTCCATTATTTAGACAGATTTATGGTAGCTATTACGAAACTGGGAGATGCATGGGATCGTATGGATCATTTTAACAGTCATTTTATTACTAATACCAAAAACAAGAAATCAGGAGTATACATGGCAGTTGCATTAATTGCAGATTTGATCATTTGTAATGTGATCTTAAAACCGATCGTGGCAAGAATAAGACCATATAGCATTAATCAGACGGTCCAGCTGTTGGTCACACCATTGAAGGATTATTCTTTTCCATCGGGACATACAGCTGCATCATTTGCATCGGTCAGTGCGCTGTATTTTGCGGGAAGAAAGAGAATGGCAGCAGGAGCTTTGATAGTATCTGTTTTAATCGCGTTTTCAAGAATGTATTTATACGTTCATTATCCAACGGACGTTTTAGGAGGTTTGATCATTGGGCTCTTATGTGGATGGATCGCAGATATGATCATCCAAAAAGTTATGGAAAAAAGATCAAGGAAAAGTAGATAGATTTTGTACTAAATCAGATTCAAGTTGAATAAATTGGAAAAAAAGGCTATAATATGAATTATAAATCGTATATAGAATACAATGTACGTATACAAGAATCTAATAATAATCGCATCAAGAGTTGACATAAAGAGTATATGATCAAGAAGAAGGAGAGTATTATGAAAACAAAAATCGAAGTACAGTTTCAGGAACGCAACATAGATGTAAAAGACACAGAGAAACTTGTTAAAGAAAATTTAAAAGCAGCTGGTGTTAAAATGAACACGATCGCAAACTTAGATATCTATTATCAGCCAGAAGAAGGCGATATCTACTATGTTGCAACAACAAAAGATGGAAAAGAACTCAGCAATGAAGAAGCATTAAAGATTGAAGAATAAACTACATATCTATAAATGCCAAAAAATTAAATTCTAATTATAAAGGTAAAGACCATTTAATAAATATCGCAATGACGAATCTGCAGATAATTTTATTAAGTGGTTTTTATTTTTTGTTTTGAGGGATACTAAATGAAATATAGGCAGATAATACGTGCTTGACAAGCAGACAAAGCTTCTATATCCTATTATGAGGAAATGAAAAGGACAGGAGAAAAAAGATTGAATGATTTAAATATCAAATGGAAAGATTTTTATAAAAATGTATTTGCACTGGTCGTTCCGATGGCATTGCAGAATCTGATCAACGTTGGAGTAACAGCAGCCGATGTCGTGATGCTTGGAAAAGTCAGTGAAAAGGTATTATCAGGGGCTTCTCTTGCTGGACAGATTCAGTACATTATGGTACTTTTTTTATTTGGACTAACATCGGGGGCAACCGTTCTTACTGCACAATACTGGGGAAAAGGTGACAAGACAGCGATTGAAAAGATCTTGGCATTAGGGATCAGATCAGCAGTGATCGTAACTGCGATATTCACTATCGCAGCATTTACAATTCCAGCATCGTTGATGAGAATTTTTACAAATGATCCACAGGTGATCGCAGAAGGAGTCAAGTATTTAAGGATCGTTGCATGTTCATATATTATCATGGGAATTACCAATGTATATTTATATGTCATGCGAAGCATTGAACGAGTGATCGTGGCAACAGTTATTTATCTAGTATCATTTTTATGCAATGTGGTCTTTAATGCGATTTTTATTTTTGGATTATTTGGATTCCCAGCTCTTGGAATCCGTGGAGCAGCGATTGCGACATTGATCGCAAGGATTATGGAACTTGTTCTTGTCTGTGGTTATGCAAAAATATATAATAAAGATGTAAAATTCAGAGTTCACTATTTCCTTCATCAGGACAAACTGTTAGTGAGAGACTTCTTAGTCTATTCCCTACCAGTTGTTTTAAATGAGGTAATGTGGGGGCTTGGAACATCAGCCAATACAGCAGTTCTTGGACATATGGGAAGTTCTGCAGTTGCAGCCAATTCTGTTGCACAGGTGGCGAGACAGTTAGCAACGGTTGTGTCTTTTGGGTTATCCAGCGCCACAGCGATCTATCTTGGGAAGACGATCGGTGAGAGAAAATTCGATCATGCAAGAGCCTATGCCAAACGGTTTATCATTTTAAGTGTGGTTATGGGAGTGATCGGAGGAGGATTGATCTTAATTGCATCTCCAGTTGTAATTTCTTTCTTATCCTTAAGTGCAACTGCAAGATACTATCTGAAAATGATGTTTTATGTGATGTCTTATTTTGTGATCGCACAGGCATTTAATACAACAATGGTCGTTGGAATCTTCCGATCTGGCGGCGATACGAAGTTTGGCTTGATCATGGATGTATCAACGATGTGGGGATGTTCGATTTTATTAGGAGCATTGGCTGCATTTGTATTACATTGGAGTGTGCCGGCAGTTTATGTATTATTGATGAGTGATGAATTGATCAAAGTACCGATCACATTGATCAGATATCGTAGTTTCAAGTGGTTAAAAGATGTAACAAGAGATAATGTTTAAGAGAGGTCATGAACATTTACGGGAGGATAAGGTCTATGGAAACAGAAGTGAAATTAACAAAACTCGCCCAGTGTGCAGGATGTGGGGCAAAGGTTGGAGCTGGAACTTTAGCAAAATTACTAGACGGAATTCCAACACGATCAGATGAACGGTTATTAGTTGGTTTTGATAAAAGTGATGATGCGTCTGTCTATAAAATTGATGAAAATACAGCACTTGTCCAGACATTGGATTTCTTCCCACCGATCGTTGACGATCCGGAAATGTTTGGTGAGATTGCAGCAGTGAATGCGATCAGTGATATTTATGCGATGGGAGCAGATCCAAAGCTTGCCTTAAATATCATGTGTGTCACAAAAGATATGCCAAAAGAAAGTATTCAGGCAATTTTACGAGGCGGTTATAAAAAAGCATATGAAGCAGGAGTGATCATCACAGGTGGACATACGATTCACGATCAAGAGCCAAAATATGGTTTATCTGTTTCTGGATTTGTACATCCTCAAAAATTTTTGACAAACAGCGGGGCAAGACCTGGAGATATTTTAATTTTGACCAAACCGTTAGGAGTTGGAATTTTAACAACATCAGCAAAGGCTGAATTTATCGATCAAAAAGTAATGGATAAGATCTATGATCAGATGAGACAGCTCAATAAATATGCCAGAGATATTATGGTAAAATATGAAGTGCACAGTTGTACGGATGTTACTGGGTTTGGATTACTTGGACATGGTTATGAGATGGCACAGGGCAGTGATGTAACGATTCATTTTATGACAGAAGAGATTCCATATCACAAAGAAGCTCTTTCTATGGCAGACCTTGGAATGATCCCGGAAGGTGCTTATAGAAATCGTAAATATGCAAGTGAAGGTGTTTCAAAAACGAAAAAAATAAATAGAGCATTGGAAGATATTTTATATGATCCACAGACATCTGGAGGATTGATGATCGCAGTTAGCGAAAATGATGCAAAAAATTTATTAGAGGATTTACAAAATACAATCCCATGTGCTAAAATAATTGGGTACATAGAAGAAAAAGAAGAAAAATCAATCATATTAGAATAGAAGAACGAACAGACAGGAAGAATTTTAAAACATGGTTTTTCCTGTCTGATTTTAGGCAGGCGTTATTCTTACTTGAGAATAACGATAGGAGAAAGAGATGAAAGATCAATTTCAAAGAACCATTGATTATGCAAGAATATCGATCACGGATCGTTGTAATTTATATTGTACCTATTGCCGTCCTGATCATGAAGAAATGTTGTCACATGGGGAGATTTTAAGATATGAGGAGATCCTAAGAGTATGTAAGATTCTTACAACGCTTGGAATTGACAAATTTAAGATCACAGGTGGCGAACCATTGGTACGAAAAGGTTGTTCAGATTTTATCCGTGAATTAAAGAAAATGGATGGAGTTAACAAAGTTACGTTAACAACCAATGCAATCTTATTATCAAAAGATTTAGTGAAATTAGCAGAGGCAGGAGTGGATGGGATCAATATAAGTCTTGATTTTATGGATCAGGAGAAATATAAAAAGATCACAGGATTCGATGGGTACAAACAGGTCATATCAGTAATTAATAAAGCGACCAATATAGGATTGAATATAAAGATAAATGTTGTGTTGACAGAACAGACGACGATGGAGGATATTCAAAAATTTATAGAATATATGAAAGATCATAAGATCTGTATACGATTTATTGAACAAATGCCGCTTGGAAATAAGAAGACAACGATAGCATTAACAAGAAATGAGATCAGAAAGAATCTAAAAGATCAAGGGATCAGATTTCACAAAACCGAACAAAGAATGGGAAATGGGCCGGCAGTTTACGAAACAATGGAAGGATATAAGGGAATGATCGGATGGATCGAGGCATTGCATGGAAAATTTTGTGATACATGCAATCGTATTCGTATGACTTCCACCGGTGGGATCAAACCATGTCTTTATTATGAAGAAGCAGGAAATTTAAGAGATCTGTTAAGAAAGGCTGAGACATCAGATGAAGAGATCAAACAGGTTTTAAAAGAAATCATTTATAAAAAACCACAGGCACATCATTTTGAAGAAAAGCCGTCAAACAGCAAGATGTATACAATTGGAGGATAAGATAAATGGGAGAATTTTCACATTTTGACCAGCATGGAAATGCGGTCATGGTCGATGTGACGGAGAAAAAAGAAACAACAAGAACAGCGATCGCACAAGGAAAGATCAAAGTTAATGATGAGATCTTTGAAAAAGTCAAAGAAGGAAGTATGGCAAAAGGAGATGTCTTAGGAACTGCAAGGATCGCAGGGATCATGGCGGCAAAGAAGACATTTGAACTGATCCCGATGTGCCATCTTCTGATGCTTACAAAGTGTAAAGTTGATTTTGAAATGCTAGAAGAAACTAAAGAGATCAAAGCAGTCTGTCTTGTCAAAACAACAGGGAAAACAGGCGTTGAGATGGAGGCACTGACAGGAGTACAGATTGCTTTATTAACGATTTATGATATGTGCAAGGCAATCGACAAACATATGGTTATGTCAGAGATACATTTAGTAGAGAAAACAGGTGGAAAGAGTGGTGATTTTGTATGGAAGGAATCATAAAAGCAGTCTGCATCAGTGAAAAACGAGGAACTGTGAAGAAAAATATCAACGAAGTCAATGTGATCAAAGACTTTGGATTAGAAGGAGATGCCCATGCAGGAAAATGGCATCGTCAGGTTAGTTTTTTGAGTGCGGATATTGTGGATAAATTCAATGAAAAAGGTGCTTTCGTGATCGAGGGTGATTTTGGGGAAAATATTCTTGCTTACGGTATTGATTTTAAGAAACTTCCAGTTGGAACAAAACTGATCTGTAATGATGCAAAGTTTGAGATCACTCAGATTGGAAAAGAATGCCATAGTCATTGTGAGATATATAAACGTGTTGGGGACTGTATCATGCCAAGAGAAGGTATCTTTGCAAAAGTATTAGAAAGCGGAACGATCAGAGTCGGAGATAAGATTGAGGTCATTTACCCAGAGAAAGATATGCCATACATGGCAGCAGTCATGACATTGAGTGATAAAGGCTCCAGGGGAGAACGAGTAGATACAAGTGGCCCAAGAGCAGCAGAAATCTTAAAAGAACATGGATTTAAGATCGTAGAAGAAATCCTTCTTCCGGATGAAGAAGCTCAGATCAAAAAACATCTGATCCGTTTAAGTGACAGCCGGCAGGTTGATTTAATTATTACAACCGGTGGGACAGGGCTTTCTCCAAGAGATCGTACACCAGAAGCAACTTTAGCTGTTGCAGACCGCAATGTGCCGGGAATCTCAGAAGCGATCAGAGCAGGTTCTATGACGATCACAAAACGAGCCATGTTATCAAGAGGTGTCAGTGTAATAAGAAAGAAAACATTGATCATTAATCTTCCTGGAAGCAAAAAGGCAGTGGAAGAGAGTCTTTCTTTTATCATTGATCAGCTGCCACATGGATTAGATACTTTAAGGGAAAACACAGAAGATTGCGGAAGAAACTAAGAGAGGAGACAATGTATGGATATATCACCGATCATCATATCGATGAAAACGGCAACGATCGCGATTTTATTTACCTTTATTTTAGGACTATTAGCAGCAAGATGGATCTTATATCGTAAATCAGACGCAACAAGAATCTTCTGGGATGGGATCTTTACGATGCCATTAGTATTACCACCAACTGTTGCAGGGTTTTTCTTGCTTGTATTTTTCGGATCATATGGACCAGTAGGAAAATTATTTGAAAATTATCTTGGGATCAAGATTGCATTTTCATGGGGCGCAAACGATCCTTGCGGCAGTTGTGATGTCATTTCCATTGATGTACCGTTCTGCAAGAGGTGCCCTGGAACAGATTGATGAAGATCTTATCTTTGCTGCAAGAACACTTGGAATGAGTGAGTGGAGCATTTTCTTTCGAGTTATGATCCCAAATGCACTGCCAGGGATCATTTCTGGTGGAGTGCTTGCATTTGCCAGAGGACTTGGTGAATTCGGAGCAACAGCAATGATCGCTGGAAATATTCCTGGAAGAACAAGAACTCTGCCACTTGCAGTATACTCTGAAGTTGCAGCGGGAAATATGGATGCAGCATATCAGTATGTACTTGTGATCGTGATCATTTGTTTTGCGATCGTAGCTGCCATGAATATTTACCTGATCATGGAAAAGAAGAAACAGGAAGTGTAAGGAGAGATGTATGAGTCTTGAAGTAAAGATCAAAAGAAACTAAAGAATTTACATTAGAGTCAGAACTCAATGTAGAAACAGGTTGTACAGGGCTTATGGGACCTTCTGGAAGTGGAAAAGCATTACTTTAAAATGTATCGCAGGCGTGGAAACTGCAGATAGTGGGAGAATTATACTAGATGGGAAAAGTACTTTATGATTCCGATGAAAAAATGATCAGATCTGCCACCACAAAAACGAAAGATCGGATATTTATTCAGGGATATGCATTGTTTCCTAATATGACGATTAAGAGAATATCAAACAGGACTAAAAGCAAAAATGATTTCCGAAGGATGAATCGAACAAAAG
>ENA-OQET01000519-OQET01000519.1-human-gut-metagenome-genome-assembly--contig:-NODE-519-length-20262-cov-4.152471_pt1 | contig 20262 bp, 22 predicted proteins | sample MGYA00242800_ERZ504645 | MGnify/ENA primary metagenome ERZ504645 (study PRJEB26092, sample SAMD00036308) | human gut metagenome | host: Homo sapiens | study: EMG produced TPA metagenomics assembly of... | reverse complement strand
TTCTCGCAAAATTCCGGGGATTGCATTTTTTTCGTGTAGACTTAGGATAGTTCATCGATGGACAGCACCTTGAAAACAGAATGACCGTCCGAAAAGGAATACCCCGGCTGGGGAAGCACCGCAAGGAACCGGACTTCGGGACAAAATGTCCCGAAGCTGCGGGGAGCGTGCCAAAGCTGGAAATCCTTTCGGGGAAAACGGCAACGGAAGACAGGCCGGAAGCATATCCCCACCCGGATTTTCAAACAGGCGGTTTCCCTCTCCCGGCAGGCAAGAGCCATTGAAGCCGCCCTTGACGGCATTAACCCGCTGAACGCCGGAAAGAAAAAAGAGGAAGCCCTCTCCATGCTGAAAAAGTGGTTCCCGCAGATGGAGAACTTCTCCGGGCAACTGAAAAAGTACAAGGTCACAATCAATGACCTGTTGGCGGAGAATGAGAAGCTGGAAGCAAGGGCAAAGGCCAGCGAAAAAGGAAAGATGAAAGATACGATGGAACGGGCAAAGCTGAAAAGCGAACTGGACAATTTACAGCGGCTGGTTGACCGTATCCCGCCGGATATACTGGCGGAACTGAAACGTCAGCAGCGGCACACGGTAAAGGAAAGGTGATAGATATAAGCAGAAATTTTCGCCGCCTTTGTGCGGCATTGTACCTTGAAAACTGAATATGGAGGACACTGGATGGCAAAAAGCGAAAGCGATATTTTCACACCCCGGACAGGGCAGGTCATACAAGCAGAGAACGGCACGCAGTATTTTGTATGTGGGAACAACCGTATAAAAATCTCCGAACACTTCGCCGCAGGCGGGAAGCCCCTCGGTGATCTGATTGTAGATGTGGTGCGGCATACCGCAGAAAAAGCCGCTTCAACCTGATAGCCCATCATTGATAACACGCCCACGCTTATGATATAATTGCCATAGAGCAAAAGTATTGTAAGCGTGGGTTGTTTCTTTAGAAGGAGGATTTTTAACGGTGAAACAACCTTACAATACTACGATTTACAACACGGCGCTTTATATGAGATTGAGCCGGGACGATGAAAACTATGGTGACAGCGTAAGCATTGAAACACAGCGGACAATCCTGCAACAGTACGCAAAGGAACAGGGGCTTCATGTAGTCGGTGAGTATGTGGACGATGGCTGGTCGGGGACGAACTTTGAACGGCCGGATTTTCAGCGCATGATGGACGATGTGGAAGCCGGAAAAGTAAACTGCATTGTCACGAAAGACCTGTCCCGTTTCGGGCGGGAACATGTGATGATGGACTACTATCTGGAATTTCTGTTCCCGGAAAAACGGGTGCGCTACATCGCCGTTGCGGAGAATGAGGACACAGAGAAAGGGCTTTCCGATTTTGTCCCGTTCAAAAACCTGTTCAATGAATGGTTTGCGAAAGATACAAGCCGCAAGGTAAAGGCCGCTTTCAAAGCAAAGTTTGCCACAGGACAGCGTATCGGCGCCTATGCTCCCATCGGGTACAGGAAACACCCGGAAATCAAAAACAAGCTGATAATCGACGAGGAAACCCGCTGGATAGTGGAGAAGATTTTTGACCTTGCTATTCATGGCAGAGGGGCGGCCAGTATCACAAGAATACTGATTGCGGAAAAGGTTCCCACACCGGGATTTATCAACTTCCAGCGTGACGGGACTTTTTGCAAACATCTATGCGGGTGCGCCGGAGGAAAAAAGCTACGCATGGACGATAGCCCAGGTCAAGAGCATTATGAAAGATGAAACCTATATCGGCCATACCATTCATTACCGGGAAACGAACATTTCCTTTAAGAACAAGCGGAGGATACGCAAGCCCCAAAGTGAATGGGTGCGGGTGGAGAACACGCAGGAGCCGATTATCAGCGAACAGGTTTTCCGGCAGGTACAGGAGCAGATAGCAAACCGCCGCAGGAAGTGCAAGGATGGTACAACGCAGATTTTTTCCGGATTGGTAAAATGTGCGGATTGCGGCTGGTCGCTGTCCTATGGGGAGAACAGGCAGAACAGCAAGCCTTACGGCCATTATCATTGTAGCAAGTACGGGCAGGGCACACGCCAATGCTCCATGCACTATATCCGCTATGATGTGCTTTACGCCTATGTCCTCTCCCGTCTGCAATACTGGTCGGGGCTGGTACAGCATGATGAAGAACGGCTCTTGAAGCAGCTGTTAAATGCCACTGATAAGGGACAGGCTGCCGCAAGAAAGAAGCAGGCCGCAGAACTGAAAAAGGCAGAGAAGCGAAAAGCCGAAGTCGATACTTTGTTTGCCCGGATGTATGAGGACTGGGCGGCGGGGCGTATCACGGAATACAACTTCTCTATGCTGTCCGGGAAGTACCAAAGCGAACAGGCTGAACTGGACGAAAAGATTGAACAGCTTCAATCCGCTATCGCCACTGAAAGCCAGAACGCCGTAGACGCAGAAAAATGGATTGCCTTGATGAAAGAGTGCGTCAATCCAACAGAACTGACCGCCGAACTTTTGAATATGCTGATTGAAAAAATCGTTGTCCATGAAGCGGTCAAAGGTGAGGACGGAAGCCGGGAACAGGAGGTAGAAATCTTCTACCGCTTTATCGGCAAAATTGATTGAATGATACCAATATCTTTAACTATGTGATACCGGTTTATCGGTTCCGGATTCTGAGATGTTGATTTCTTTATCGAAAGTGCTTGATATCCCTGTTAATGTATTGTTGGAACAAAATCTAAATACTGAAAATGAATTAGAAATAAAGGATCTCTCGCTAAGGTTGGAAGCTATAAATTTATATCTTGCACAAAAGGAGAAATCGAGAAAAAAACGGTATCAAAAATTGTTGATATTGTTATGTGTTTTAGTTGTACTGATTTTTGGGTTTTTAGTGTATTTCAATAGTCCGTATCTAGAATGGGATTATGCAAATCCTGAAAGAGCTGTTTTAGGTGTAGGGTATCATGTGTTTGAATGGCTGTTTGTTCGCATCGCACCAGTCATTTTAATTTGTGCTATTGTAGAAATAATAGTATTGAAAAAAGCATTGAAAAGTTAAAGATTGAAAATGTTCAGAAAAACACATCTAATTTTCAGGAAATATCATTCTTAAGAAGTGAATCACTTTTTTATGAAGATAAGAATTATTTTTTGTCTTTTCATACTTGGCTTCGAGGATTAAAATGAACATAGTAGGAGGTTTGGTTATGGAAAAATCAAAGGTATACTATACAGATTTTCATGCTCATTTAGGAGAAGGCTTACCAACAAAATTAAAAGATTGGTAAAGAAGCGGGAATTGCTGAATTAGAATTAGATGGAAAGTTTGTTGCGATCAAGATGCATTTTGGAGAATTAGGAAATATTTCTTATTTACGTCCAAATTATGCCAAAGCAATTGTTGATGTCGTTAAGGAACTAGGAGGAAAACCCTTTTTTGACAGATTGTAATACGATGTATCCAGGGTCTAGAAAGAACGCTTTAGAGCATTTGGAATGCGCTTGGGAGAATGGGTTCACACCACTTAGCGTTGGTTGTCCAATTATTATTGGAGATGGACTTAAAGGAACTGATGATATTGAAGTGCCTGTTAAAGGTGGAGAATATGTTGAAAATGCTAAAATTGGACGTGCTGTCATGGATGCAGATGTATTTATTTCTTTAACGCATTTTAAAGGTCATGAAATGACTGGCTTTGGTGGTACGATCAAAAATATTGGAATGGGATGTGGTTCTCGAGCAGGAAAGATTGAACAGCATTCTAGCGGATTGCCTCATGTAGATCCTGAAAAATGTAGAGGTTGTAAACTTTGTTTAAGAGAATGTGCAAATAATGGTTTACAATTTGATGAAGAAGCTAAGAAAATGACAATCGATTCAAAGAATTGTGTTGGTTGTGGTCGTTGTGTTGGTGCATGTAATTTTGATGCGATTTCTTTCAATAATGATCATGCCAATGAAATTTTGAATTGTCGTATGGCAGAATATACGAAGGCTGTTGTTGATGGAAGAGAACAATTCCATATTTCTTTGATTGTAGATGTTTCGCCTAACTGTGACTGTCATGCGGAAAATGATATTCCGATTTTGCCGAATATTGGTATGTTTGTATCCAAAGATCCATTAGCCTTGGATCAAGCTTGTGTTGATGCATGTTTAAAAGCGACTCCAATGCCGGGCAGTCAGCTTGCCAAACATTTGGCAGATCCTAATTTTGAAGATCAACATGATCACTTCAGAAATTCAACGCCTGAATCAGAATGGCGCTCCTGCTTGGATCATGCGGCAAAGATTGGTTTAGGTTCTCGTGAATACGAATTGATTGAGATGAAATAATATAGAAGACATGGGAAACCGTGTCTTTTTTATTAATGTATGAAAACATCTTTTGATATGGACATTTTATTATGTTGTAGTACAATAGTGTACGCTAATAAAGTAGTTTTGGAGGAAGGACTATGAAGATCATCATTGTCGGAGATGGAAAAGTTGGTTTTGCGATTGCAAAGCAGCTTAGTAAAGAAGGCTATGATATTACGATTATTGAAAATAAGCCTCAGGTTTTGAATTTGACTATGAATTTGTTGGATGTCGTTGGAATTCAGGGAAATGGAGCAAACTATGATGTGTTAAAAGAGGCACAAGTTGACCAGGCAGATTTAATCATCGCTGCTACATCCAGTGATGAAATTAATATCATTAGTTGTTTAATGGCCAAAAAGATGGGAGTAGGAAATACGATTGCTCGTATTCGTAATCCAGAATATGTTAAAGGCTTAAGAATATTAAAAGAAGATTTAGGCTTGAGTTTACAAATAAATCCTGAACAGACGGCTGCCATTGAAATCGTTCGATCTTTAAGTTTTTCTAACTTTATCAAGACGAGTTCTTTTGCGAAAGGACGTTTGGAGTTAGCAGAAATCAAAGTGTTAGAAAACAGTCCGTTGATAGGTAAAAAGATTTCTAAACTTGGTGATGCTTTAAAATCGCAGATACAATTTGTTGCCATTCAGCATGGCAAAGAGGTTTCCATCCCTAATGGAGATACCGAAATTCGTCTACATGATAAAGTAACTTTGACAGGATCTACAAAACAGTTAGAAAAGTTCCTGTGTGCAATTGGAGTACTTCAACAACGCAGCGTACATGAAGTTATGATCGTTGGCGGAGGGAAGATAACTTTCTATCTAGTTCCAATGTTGTTAGAGTTAGGAATTGGTGTCAAGGTCATAGAAATGAAAAGGGATAGATGTCTGGAATTGGTTGAAAAATTCCCGGAAATTACAGTTATTCATGGAGATGGTACTGATCATGAACTATTGTTATCTGAATCATTAAGAGATATGGATGTATTTATTGCTTTGACAGATAATGATGAAGAAAATGTTATCATATCGATGTATGCTTCTAATCAGGGAGTAGGAAAAGTAATTCCAAAAGTAAATCGTGTATCTTTAGGATTTTTATTGGAAAAACTCGGTATTGAAAATGCAATCACACCAAAAAACTTGACCGCAAATCAAATTGTTTCTTATGTACGTGCGATGCAGAATACTCTTGGCAGCAATGTTGAATCATTGATCAAGATCGTAGATGATCAAGTTGAAGTCTTGGAGTTTAGGGTTCGCAGTAATTGTAAATTTATTGGAATTCCTTTAAAGGATTTGAATTTAAAAGAAGGGATTTTGATTAGTTATATTACCCATCGTGGAGTTTCTAGAATTGGTGTAGGTAGCTCTAGGGTTGCTTTAGGCGATACAGTGATTATTGTAAGTACACAACAAGGATTGAGGGATATTAATGATGTACTCGCTTAATAGAACTTTGCAGACATTTAACTGGCGGGTAATCTTTAATATCATTGGTCATGTATTGATGATTGAAGGGTGCTTGTTGTTGTTTCCGTTGATCGTTGATCTGATTTATTCACAACATGTATGGGATGCGTATCTAAAGACAATTGTTATTTGTTTAGTAATCGGCTTTCCTTTATCACGTATGAAAGAAAAACATAAGTCTTATTTTGCCAAAGATGGATTTGTAGCTGTTGGATTATCTTGGGCTATTCTTTCTTTTTTTGGGGGACTTCCTTTCTTTTTTACGCAGGAAATTCCAAGTTTAGTGGATTGTTTCTTTGAAACGGTTTCTGGATTTACAACCACTGGTTCAAGCATATTGACTGATGTAGAGGCTTTGAGCCAGGCTTCTTTATTGTGGAGAAGTTTTACGCATTGGGTAGGAGGAATGGGTGTACTTGTCTTTATTTTAGCTATTATTCCTCGTTCTAACGATCGCACCATGCATATCATGCGTGCAGAAGCTCCAGGTCCTGTCATAGGAAAGTTAGTGCCTCGTTTGAAAGATAGTGCTGCAATCTTATATAAAATTTATTTTGTTCTGACTATTATTATGATTTTATTCTTACTGGCTGGTGGAATGCCGTTATTTGATTCGCTTTGTACTGCTTTTGGGACAGCAGGAACAGGTGGCTTTTCCATCAAAAATGTGGGTATGGCTTATTATAATAGCGTATACTTGGAAATGGTTGTTACATTTTTCATGTTGTTGTTTGGAATAAACTTCAATTTGTTTTATTTTCTTCTTATTAAAAATGTAAAAGCAGTATGGAAAAATGAAGAATTACGAACATATTTGATTATCGTAGCTTTTTCAATTCTAATGATCATGTGCAATATTGTCCATTTATATGATAATTCCTGGTTTGAGGCATTTCGTTATGCTTCTTTCCAAGTCGCAAGTATTATATCTACTACAGGATTTTCTAGCACGGATTTTAATTTATGGCCACAGTTTTCAAAGATGGTATTGTTATTGTTGATGATAATTGGTGCTTGTGCGGGATCTACAGCTGGTGGTATCAAAGTGAGTCGTTTCTTGATTTTGTTAAAGAAGACTAAATTAGATATTCAAAAATTGCTTCATCCACAAAAAGTAGAAGCTATTACCATGGATCAAAAAATAGTTGATGAACAAGTCGTGCATCAGATACTCAGTTATTTTTTCTGTTTTATGTTGATATTAGGGTCTATATTGTTGATCGTATCTTTAGATGATTTTGATTTGGAGACAACGCTTTCGGCTTGTTTCACATGTATTGGTAATGTAGGACCTGGTTTAGGTATGGCTGGCCCTTTAAGTAATTTTTCGATGTTTTCTGATTTATCCAAGATTGTTTTATCATTTGCTATGTTGATTGGACGTTTGGAAATTTATCCAATCATTATATTTATCGTTCCTTTGTTTGCTACAAGAAAAACAAAAAGACATAGAGATTAAAAAAAGCTCTACCAAAATGATACGATTCTCAAAAGTAGACAGTACAAATAATTAAAACGTACTGAATACAGAGAGGATCGTATTTTTATATGGGAAGAAAAAGTAAACATTCAAAAGAGTTAAAAATGGAAATAGTGAAAAGGTATGAAAGAGGTGAGGGTTCTTACGAATCATTGGCTAACGAAGTGGGAGTCGATCGCGGAACCATTCGTAAATGGTTCGCACACTATAAGAATCTTGGAACTTCTGCTTTTGATGAAAAATCTCGAAACAAATCTTATACGAAAGAATTTAAGGAAAAAGTCGTACAAGCTTATTTTAACGGAAAAGGTTCTTATCTGGATGTGGCAACGGCATTCGATATTCCTTCCGATACTACCGTCATTAACTGGGTAAAGAAGTATAATGGTCATATAGAACAAACGGATTATAAACCGATGGGAGATGTGTATATGACCAAGAGCCGAAATACAACGCAGGAAGAACGTAAAGAGATTGTGGATTATTGCCTGGAACATGACAAGAATTACAGACTGACAGCCAAAGTATTTGAAGTACCCTATGCCAATGTATATCAGTGGGTACAGAAATACATCAAAAATGGTTATGATGGTTTATCCGATAAACGAGGTCATCATAAATCAGAAGACGAACTGGATGAAGTCGAGCTGTTAAGAAGAAAACTTGAAAAAGCCGAGCGCGAATTAAAAGTAGCTCAGTTGGAGAATCGCCTGTTAAAAAAAGTGGACGAGATCGAAAGGAGGCGATATGGCGAGAGAGCCGATTTGAGGCAAAATATCAGGCCATCAAAGAAACCGCTGAAGAAATAAAGAAAAATGAAGAGAAACCAAATATAAGCCAGATGTGCCGGTGCCTGGGTGTAAAACGTGCCAATTATTATAAATGGCTTCATCATGAACGATCTCAGTTTGACAAAAGATGGAATCTATTAATTGAAATCGTACGAGCCTATCATGAAACCTATGATCATAAATTGGGATATCGGATGATGAAGGATTATATCAATCATGACAAAGGCACAGCATATACAGAATATCAGGTCTACAAAGTGATGCGGTACCTGGGCATAAAGAGTCGGATCCGTCAGAAAAGGCACAACTGTACAGTACGGGCAAAAGACGCAAAGGCTGCACCAAATGTACTGAACAGAGATTTCAATGCGGCAATACCAAATGAGAAATGGGTAACGGATGTCACGGAATTCAAGTATGGAAACAGATTTGAACATAAGCTGTATCTAAGCGTGATTCTGGATCTGTATGACAGGTTTCCTGTCAGTAAGAAATATGGAGATTCCAATAATAATGTCCTTGTGCATAATACCTTTGAAAAGGCTGTAGAAGCATACCCGGAAGCACATCCGCTATTTCATTCAGATGCGGGATTTCAATATACAAGTCCATCATTCCAGAACAAATTGCGAGAACATGGAATGATACAAAGTATGTCTCGAATCGGCTGTTGTATCGATAATGGTCCTATGGAAGGATTCTGGGGAATCCTAAAATGTGAGATGTATTATGGAAAGCATTATCGAACCAAAGAAGAGCTGATCCATGCCCTGGAGGAATGGCTTCATTATTATACATATGAAAGATATCAGAGACGATTCGGGGTCAGGACACCTTACGAAGTAAGAAGTGAAGCACTGAAGGCAGAGACACCGGCAGAATATAAGATCCCCGAAAACAAACGGATCATGAAATATAAACAAGAACATTACAAAAGCCAACAGGCAGAAATATAAAAAATCCATCAGACATGATAATGCCTGATGGACAAAAATGTTTTAATTATTTTGTGTGTCTACTTGACACAAGCTGATCAAAACTGGTAGAGTTTTTTTTATGAAAATAAATAATGTTTTTTGTAGAATATGCAGGAAATAACGTGTTTAAAAAAGTGATCATGATAGAACACCGTCATGGACCTGTTTAGTCTTTATAATTTTTGAGTATGGCCCGAATGACTTCGAATAAATAAGGTTTGTATTCCTGAAAAGGAAGCGGTTTTTGATACAGAATGGAGTTGTAACAAGTACTGCCTACAGTTTCTATGATAATGAATAAGATAATATCCGGTCTTTTAAAGGTATAGCCACTTTTTTTGGCTAATAAAGTAAATTGTTGAAGCATACCGATTTCTTCATTATCCATGGTTGTCTGCAGTTGCTCATGAAAGATGCCCCAGGATAGATTTCGTTCAATAAATTTTAAAATAGCTGGATTATCTTCTAAGCTCAACAAAACCTGATTGATGATGAAAATGATCGCATCTTCAAAATTTTGAATATCATTTTTCTCCAGTTTTTCTCTGGCTTCCTGAAACAAACGAGCCGCTTCTTTTTGAATAAGTACGTCACGAATCTGGTATTTATCTTTAAAGTACAGATAAAAGGTTCCTTTTGCGACATTGGCTTTTTTTACGATATCCTGAACGGTTACGGAATGGATATCTTTTTTTGTGAACAGGTCAAAAGCGCTATTTAAAAGCGCTGTTTCTTTATTTCTCTTATTTTCCAATACTTTGGATTTCATACTATCACCACTTATAGTATAGACGAAAATGTACGTTTGGTCAATTTTTATTTCTTAATATAAAGGTTATATTAAAAATTATTTTAAATAATTGACTAACAGTCATTTTTGCACTATAATCATGTCGATATTGAGAAAGGATAGAGAATATGGATAGAATTTCTAAGTTTATTGTTAGATACAGAAACAAGATTTTACTTGTGGCTGTACTGCTCTTGATTCCCAGTGTGATCGGTTATTTCAATACGGGAATCAATTATGATATTCTTTCCTACCTGCCTAAAGAAGCGGAATCAATGAAAGGACAGGAAGTCCTGGATAAGGATTTTAATCTGGCCAGTGTAGGAATGATGGTAACCAATGATCTTTCGGACAAAGAGGTTGTTTCTTTAAAAGATAAGATTGAAAAGATCGACGGGGTCAAACAAGTTTTCTGGCGAGATGATGTTTTGGATATTACCTTTCCTAAGGAAATGATACCGGAGACTCTTCAAAAACAGTTGTACTCCAAAGATTCAACTTTAATGATCGTCACCTTTGAAGAAGATACCGCTTCTCCAAAAACAATGGATGCGATTGCGAAGATTAAAGAAGTGTCGAACAAGGATTGTTATTTAGGGGGAATGAGTGCTATTGCCGAAGATACCAAGGATCTGGCTAATTCAGAGACTGTCAAATATGCTGTGATTGCCGTTTTGTTAAGTCTGGTTGTGCTGTATTTAGGACTTGAATCTTCCGTAGCACCTTTGATCTTTATGTTGGGTATGGCTTTTCCCATCATCTATAACTTTGGAACCAACATCTTCTTAGGAAAGATTTCTTATATTACACAGGCTTTGGCGATGATCTTGCAATTAGCGGTGACAATGGATTATTCGATTTTCCTTTTACATCGCTATCAGGAAGAAAAGAAAAAAGCAGAGAATACGACCAATGACATGGCCATGGTCAAGGCCATTCAGGCGACCTTTACTTCCATCACATCCAGTTCGGTGACTACGATTGCCGGCTTCTTAGCGCTTTGTTTCATGCAACTAAGACTGGGTGACGATATTGGTATCGTGATGGCTAAAGGGGTTGTGCTGGGAGTCATTTGTACTATTTTTGTTCTACCTAGTCTATTGATGATCTTTGATCGCCAAATTGAAAAATATACACATAGAACATTGATTCATGAACTCAAAAAAAGTACCTGGTTTTGTGGTTCGACATGCCAAGTTTTTGCTGTTGATCGGAATTTGTATCTTTATTCCTATGGGCTTTGCACAGGCCAATGTCAAGCAATACTATGATCTGACCAGTACATTGCCATCTGATCTTTCCAGTATGAAGGGAACGGAAGAACTAAAAGATAAATTTAATATGAATACGACTCACTTCATTTTGGTCAGCGATACATTACCGACAAAGGATATCCAGGAACTTTCTGGAAAGATTGAAAACATTGAGGGGATTGAAAATGTCTTGGCCTATGAAAATTTTGTCGGTGGTGGTGTTCCCGGCACATTTGAGCCGGAAGCCATTAAAGATATTTTTGAAAATGGCGGCTATAAACTGTTGATTGCCAACAGTGATTATCATGCGGCTACGGATGAAGAAAATAAGCAGTTGGACAAGATTCATGAAGTTTTGAGTCAATATGACAAAAAAGCGCTGATCACCGGTGAGGGCATGTTGTCAAAGGATTTGATTACCACGACCAACGAAGATTTTAAGGTCGTAAATGTATTATCGATTTTGTCAATTTTTGTGATCATCTTGATTACGTTTAAATCGATTGCGTTGCCGTTTATCTTAGTGCTGGCAATTGAATTGGCAATCACGATCAACATGGGTATTCCTTATCTGACACATACGACATTGCCATTTATTGCCGGCATTGTGATCGGTACGATTCAGTTAGGGGCCTGTGTGGATTATGCGATCTTGATGACAACGCGATTTAGAGAAGAACTCAGTTTAAATAAGAGCGGAAAAGAGGCCATACGAGTTGCGATTCAAAAGACATCTCCTTCAATCATTACCAGTGGCTGCTCCTTCTTTGCGGCTTGTATTGGAGTGTCTTTGATATCTCGTATGGATTTAATTTCCAGCCTTTGTGAGCTTTTGGCAAGAGGGGCCATCATTTCTGTCATCAGTATTATCTTCATCTTGCCAAGCATGCTTTTATTAGGACATAAGCTTATTGAAAAAACAACGAAAAAATGGCCGATAGCTAAGGAGGATCAGTATGAATAAAAATATTAAGGTAATGGGCAGTGTGATCTTAAGTGTCGTATTGGCACAATCCATGCTTCCGCTTCATGTTTATGCATTAGAGGATGAAAATCCGACACAGAAAACAGAAACTGTCTATGCGGTTTTAAATGCCGATGGATCGATCTCGGATACGATCGTATCCAGCTGGCTGCACGATGATGACGGCATCCATAACATCAAGGAAACGCTGGATGAAACCGATGTAGAAAATGTCAAAACTGATGAAGAACCCAAAGTAGATGGCAATGTCTATACTTGGAACAGCAAGCATAACGATATTTACTATCAGGGTAAGACAACAAAGCAGCTTCCCATTGAAGTAAAAATTACCTATGAGTTGGATGGACATCAATTGAGTGCAAAAGAAGTTGCAGGACAAAGCGGACATTTGAAATTGACAATTCACTTTGAAAATCTTGAATCAAAAACGGTCTATGCGGATGGAAAAGCCATTACCGTACATCCCAGCTTTTTAGCCGGAGGTCTTTTGACTCTGAATGCAGATCATTATGAGAATGTATCTTGTTCCAATGGAAAAATCGTGAATGATGGTACAAATGAAGTGCTGGCCTTTGCGAATGTACCGGGATTGGCTGGTACTTTACAGGAAGCTGGATTAAATAAGATCATCGATCAGCTACATATCAGTGATGATACAGTGATTGAAACCGATGTAAAGGATTTTGATTTAGGATCGATCATGATCGCTATGACCAATGAAATCTCTTTAGATGAATTGGCTGGTCAATTATCCATTGGAGATCTGACAGGCGGTATCAATCAGCTGGTATCGGCTTCTGATCAGTTGTTAGATGGTTCTAAACAGTTGTATGAAGGTACGACAGAATTAAAGGAAGGTGCTAAACCTTTAACGAGTGCTACACCACAGATCCAACAGTTGGCCGATGCATCAACACAATTACATACAGGCTCCAGTTTGTTGTTGGATGGAGTCAAAGCATATACGCAGGGAGTAACACAGCTGGACAAGGGAAATCAAAAGTTAACAGCTATACCGGCCGCTATGCAGCAAACCGTACAGGGAAGTACATCTTTATCACAAGGGTCACAAAAGCTACAGGAAGGTCTGGCACAACTGGAAGAACAGGTGAATGGACTGGATAAAATACTTTATCAAAGCTTACACAGGCGATGAATGCGACCAAACAAGAATTAACTACGTTACAAACACAGCTTTCTACTTCAAAAGAAGCTTTGACATCTTTAGAGAACAGTTTACAAACAGTTCATCAGGCTATGACTGGATTGGAAACTTTCCAGACACAATTTGAGGCTCTTGTGGGTTCGGTAAATCAAACTGTGGAAAACGATCAAAGTAAGATTCAAAGTTTTAATGTCCAGTTAGAAAGTGCAAAACAGGCGCAGTTGCAGGCATTGCAGTCCTCCATTCAGGCGCTGCAAACCAGTAAATCTGCGATTCCACAGGAGGATACAACAGGAGCCGCTTCTAAGATCGATGAACAGATTACCGGTCTGGAAACTCAATTACAAGTTGTTCAAAGTATTGATGTTCAGGGTTATACCCTGGAAACGTTAGATACACAAAAAGCACAGATGCAGGCCCTGCTTTCTCAGACCAGGCAGTCTTTGGACGGTTTATCAAAGGTCATGGAGGGGACAAAATCAAATATGCAAAAGCTGCAGACATCTATGCAGACAGCTGCTCAGTCCATGGCTACCTTAGAACAGATTATGACAGGTGTTCATCAGAATATGAGCGATCAAGATTTTGTTCAACTCATCACAAAGCTGCAAGGTGGAGTAAGTCAGTTAAAAGCAGGTGCTGATCAGCTTCATACGGGTTCTGTAGCCCTGGAATCAGGACTTCAACAGCTTCAAAGTGAAGCTAAAACAGCCGTTGATCAGTTAAATGCCGGTTCTCAACAAATCGTATCTAAAAATGAGGAATTAATCAGTGGTGCTTCCTTATTAGATGAAGGAACAGCACAGTTAGAAGGACAAAAATCAAAATTAATGGAGATGAGCGATGGTCTTGTACAGCTACAAAGTGCCTTTGATACATTAGAGAATGGAGCTAAGCAGCTTTATGACGGACAAAATCAATTCAATGAGCAGGGTATGAATCAATTGAAAGAAACGGTCGATTTGACAACATCGGAGTTTAACACACTACAAACTGTGTTTGATCAAATCGATGCATTGAACAAGGAACATAAATCATTTGCGGGTACACCGGATAATTCGGAAAATATTGTTCGATTTGTATTCCGAACGAAGGATATAGAATCGAAAGATGAATAAAAAAAAGTGGGTCTAACAGTTGAGTAGTTTTTGAACTACTTTGGACTATTAGTCCCTTTTTATATGTGTATGAACCCTAAATAATAAAAATCCCCAGTTCATCTCTTGATGTTCTGGTTTTTTGACATTATAAAAACATCTTTTTTATTTGGCGTGTATATTGTTTGTTTTAAACATTAAAAATCTTTTATATACTAAATAAAAGGATAGAATGAGGATATGAATAAAAATAGAAGTATGAGTTTGATATTATTAATTGCCGTTTATATTATTCTTTTTATTGCTGTTATTGCTCTATTACATGAGTGAAATTTGCAAATCAAGTTAATTCTATTAATTACAAGTTTAACTTTCATAGTTTTTTCTAAATTATTGAGATGTTCTGGAAAGGTAAATTGGCTTATAAGTTATGACAACGAAGAGTATAAAAATATGATCGAAAATACTTGTTTAGAAATAGCGTTAAAATATTCAAAAATAATTTCGATTCCTAATATTATTTTATGTTGCTATTTAATTGTTTCGTTTTGTTTGAACATTAATATATTCGTAGATGTTATTTGTTTTCTTATTTGTTTGTTATCGAGGTGCACTTGGAAAATAGATAAATGACTAAATGATGTTTTTCGCAAAAAAAAGATAAAATAATCATGATAAGTAAATATATAAATGCTTTTTAAAGTAGCTGTTTTTTTGTGTTTTGGAAATATAATATTAACAGCATCTTAATATGAGAAGTGCCATAATATGAGCAGGGAGTGTAGCAATGAAAACTGTATTATTAGGCACATTAATCGTAGGATTTTTTATTATAGCTTACTATTCTGTTCGAAAAATCGTTCGAGCTCTTGATTTGTTTTTGAAGATGCATAAATGATTTATTGAACAGAATGTGCGATAATGAGAATATATGTGAGTTTGAAAGGTGATTTTGTTTATGGATAAAAAAGAAATGAACGAACATATATTGGTATGTTTATCGCCATCTCCTTCCAATACTAAGATAATAGAGGCTGCCAGCAAAATGGTAGAAGCATTTAATGCAAACTTTACTGCCTTATATGTAAAGACAACTAAAGAACCGAGCAAGGAAGATAGGCAACGGTTAAACGATAATGTGAAGTTTGCTCAAGATCGTGGAGCAACGATTGAATCGGTTTTTGGAGATGATGTAGCATATCAAATCATAGAATATTCTCGTTTGTCTCATGTGACAAAAATCGTAGTGGGGAAAAGTCGTGTCAAAGGACTCTCTAATATCAAACCAACTTTGGTGGATAAATTGATAGCACAGGCTGGAAATGTGGATGTGTATATTATTCCCGATACAGAAGATACAAGGCCAGCCCCAAAAGAAAAAGAACCGATCGATTTAAATGCACTAAAAAAAGATTTATTAAAGAGTTTTGTGATTCTATCAATAACCACTTTAATTTCTTATCTATTTTTTGAAATTGGATTTGCAAACTCCAGCATTATGATGGTTTATATCCTCGGTGTCATGATTATTGCGATGATCACGCAAGGGAAAGCTTATTCATTGATTACTTCAGCTTTGATTGTTGTGATATTTAATTTTTTGTTTACTGAGCCTAGATTTACTTTGAAGGCGTATGCCAGCGAATATCCTGTGACTTTTTTAGTGATGTTTTTTGCGGCATTGATTACAGGAACTTTAGCAGGAAAGTTAAAAGACTTTGCTTCTGAATCGACACGCAATTCTTATCGTACCAAGATTTTGTTTGATACTAATCAACTTTTACAAAATTCAACGTATAGCGAGGAAATTGTCACAATCATGGCAAAGCAAATTCAAAAATTGCTTTCTAAAAGTGTAATCGTGTATATAAAAGAAAATGGTAAGATCGATCGGCCATATGTTTTCATGTACAATAAAGAAGATCCCTCTAAGTATTTGAATGACCATGAATTTAAGGTAGCACAATGGGTTTGTGAACATAATAAACAGGCGGGTGCATTTACGGTGCGGTTTACTGATTCATCTTGTCTGCATTTATCAATTCGTGTCAATCAACAGGGATATGGTGTTGTATCAATTCCAATTGATGAGCCTATCGAACCTTTTGAAAATAGTATATTGTTGTCAATTTTAGGAGAGAGCGCTTTAGCTATGGAAAATTATAGAAATATAAAGGATAAAGAAGAGTCAATTATTCTGGCTGAAAATGAAAGAACAAGGGCCAATATGCTTCGTTCTATTTCACATGATTTAAGAACACCATTAACATCAATTTTAGGAAATGCCAGCAATTTACTTTCTAATGCGCATCTTTTTGATGAAAAAACCAAGAGTCAAATATATTTAGATATTTATGATGAATCGTGGTGGTTGATTAACTTAGTGGAAAATCTTTTATCCGTCACTAAAATTGAAGATGGAGATATGCACCTTAATTTCTCATATGAATTGATCAATGAAATCGTGGAGGAAGCTTTAAAACATGTGGATCGTCATAAAATAGAACATAAGATTTCAATCCATAGTGAGGATGATTTAATGTTGGTAAAAGTGGATTCTCGATTAATGGTTCAAGTTTTTGTGAATTTAATAGATAATGCGATAAAATATACGCCAAAAGGATCGCATATAGATGTTTTTATTTTGAAAAAAGAAGAGGAAGTTTTAATACGTGTTCAAGACGATGGGCCAGGTATTAGTGATGAAGATAAAGAACATATTTTTGAGAGATATTATCAAAAAGCAAACACTTTGGCAGATTCTCGTCGCTCTTTAGGACTTGGATTGGCCTTATGCCGTTCGATCATCAATGCACATGGCCATGAAATAGTTGTTAAAGATAATGTTCCTCATGGAACGATATTTGAATTTACTTTGTCATCAAAGGAGGTTGTGCTGGATGCCTAATTGTTCAGTGTTAGTAGTAGAAGATGATAAATCAGTTCGTAATTTGATCGTTACGACCTTACAAGCTAATGATTATCCGTATACAAGTGCAGAGAATGGGAAAGAAGCTTTATCAAAAATTGAAACAGAACGACCAGATGTTCTTTTATTGGATCTAGGCTTACCTGATATCGATGGAATAGAGGTTATCAAAGAACTTCGTACTTGGTCGAATATGCCTATCATCGTAATCAGTGCTCGAAGTGAAGATAAAGATAAGATTCAAGCTCTTGATATGGGAGCGGATGATTATTTGACAAAACCTTTTTCTGTAGATGAATTGTTGGCAAGATTAAGAGTGACGCAAAGAAGACTGACTATGATTTCTTCTAATGTTTCTAATTCAGTATTTCATAATGGAAAATTAACGATTGATTATAGTGCAGGTTGTGCATTTGTTGATGAGCAACAACTTCATTTAACACCTATTGAATTTAAACTTTTATGTTTACTCTCAAAAAATGTTGGGAAAGTTTTGACACATACCTATTTGACCAAAGAAATCTGGGGAACTAGCTGGGAAACAGATATGGCAAGTCTTAGGGTCTTTATGGCAACGTTGCGCAAAAAACTTGAGGCAAAAGATAATAGTGCGCATTATATTCAGACTCATATTGGTGTAGGTTATCGAATGTTAAAAGTGGAATAAAAAAGGAGGATCATATATTTATGATCGCTCCAGGAGGTAGACACACAATTTATTTAGCAGGGATCCACAAAGTGAACGTGGTTCCCTTTTTCTGTTCACTGCTAACATCAATCTTGATCTTTAGATTTGATGCGATTTGATTTGCGATAGAAAGACCTAAACCATAACCTCCCTGGTATTTACGAGCTGGATCACAACGATAGAAACGGTCAAATATGTGTTTGATATTTTCTTTGTCGATATAACTTCCTTCATTGTGAATGATAATCAGAATTTGATTATCTTTTTTCTTTAAGGTGAAATGAATTTTTTTACCAGTCGGTGTGTATTTTGTGGCATTGTCTAAGAAAATAGAGATTAATTGTTTAAATTGATTTTCATTTCCTAAAGCTAGTTGATTCTCTTGAATATCGCTTTCTAAGATAATACCTTTTTCAAAGGCAATGGTTTCAAAAGATAGAACACAACTTAAAGCAATGTCACTGATGTTGCATATGGAGTTAAGTACATTCTCTTTTTGAGTATCGTTTTTAGCAAGAAACAGTAAATCTTCTACAAGTTTCTTCATTCGCCAAGCCTCGCTCTGGATCGATTGAAGAGATTGTTTAAGTTTTGATTCGTCCTGTTTTTTGATAAGGGCAAGATCTGTATTTGCCAAAATAACGGTTAACGGGGTTTTAAGTTCATGAGAAGCATCTGTCAAGAACTGCTTTTGTTGCTGCCAGGATTGAGCTACAGGTCTTAAAGCCCAGTTTGCTAATAAAATTGTTAAGATCAAAAACGCTAATATTGAAAGAATGGCTACCAATATTGCAGTAACTAACATAGAGATAAAGTTGGACTTTGCAATAGATATATCCACAAAGGCATAAATATAACCATTATCTTTCACATCTTTTTTATAAGCCAAATTTTGTTCAAATAAGATACCTTGCGATTTATCTTGAATTGAATTAACAAGGTTTTGAGATGTTTCATCACTGATTTGATAATTTCTGGAATATAGCTCCAGAATTGCATTGGAATCATCAGTGATGATTGTAAATGAATTCATGTTTGGAGGGAGATTGTTGTCATTTTGCAAATTTTTTGTCGAGTAATCCAACTCAAGAGTAGGATGATCATCGTATTTATACAATGCAAAATTTAAAGAGTTATTAATATCATTTTTAGTTCGTTGATAAGAGGCTAAACAAAGAAGGGTTATAACACATACAAGTATTAACGTAATAAAAGTCATCGTAATCAAAATGAATTTACGTTTGAGTTTCTTAAGCATCACTATACTCCAAATGATACCCTACTTTTCGAATGACTTTAATAGTAACCTTACTTTTTAAAAAGAGGAGTTTTTTTCGTAAAAAAAGAAATATAGGCTTCAACATTGTTGTCAATTGCTTCACTGTCATTGCCCCAGACAGAGTTGATTAATTCTTCTTTGCTGGTGAGGATTTTAGGGTGATACATCAATAATTTCATGATTTCAAATTCTTTATAAGCTAAATGGATGCTTTTGCCATTGTATTCAAGCTCGCAGGTAGACAATGATAGAACTAAATCTCCAAATTCAATTTTTTCTATGATTACTTCGCCTTTACGTTCTTGTCAATACGCGGATTCTCGCCAGTAATTCAGCAGGAGAAAAAGGTTTTGTCATATAGTCATCAGCTCCAACATTTAATCCTTTTACTTTATCTGGTATTTCATCCAATGCACTTAACATCAAAAACGGGTATATCCATTTTCTGATTACGCAGTTCTTTAACGATATCAAAACCATTTAATCCAGGAAGCATGATATCCATAACGATAATGTCATATGGGTATTGTGTGGCATGTTGTAAACCGTCTTGGCCATTATAAACAGCTGTGGCTTGCCATTTCTCTTCTTCCATGATTCGGCATAAGGCCTGTGCTAAATTTTTTTCATCCTCAATAATTAGAACATTCATTTTGATCACCACAATTATTATATAAGATTTTAACACAATTAACTTAAATCTAGCTTAAAGAAAAAAACTGTTAAGCAAGTGCCTAACAGTTGTGCTCAATAGATGGTGCCTGCACGCGGAATTGAACCACGAGTTCATCCTTACCATGGATGTGTATTACCATTATACTATGCAGGCGCTCATTAATTATGACATTGAATTTGAAAAAAGACAACTAGAAAATATCCTGCGATCGTGTAAAATGGTTGTGGAATAAGAAAAGTGATATATCCTATAATTGAATCGAACAAAACCAACAGAAAGGATATATCACATGAACATTCTATCACATCTTAATACATTTTTATCAAATTCTTC
>ENA-OQET01000518-OQET01000518.1-human-gut-metagenome-genome-assembly--contig:-NODE-518-length-20264-cov-3.683816_pt1 | contig 20264 bp, 22 predicted proteins | sample MGYA00242800_ERZ504645 | MGnify/ENA primary metagenome ERZ504645 (study PRJEB26092, sample SAMD00036308) | human gut metagenome | host: Homo sapiens | study: EMG produced TPA metagenomics assembly of... | reverse complement strand
ATGGACATATCATTGTCATTCACTACAATAATTAGATTTCCACCCAATTCTGCGGCGTAGTCAATTCCCTCCAGTGCTTCTCCGCCGCTTAAAGAACCGTCTCCGATCACTGCGATCACATTTCCGTCTTCCCCCTTCAGATCTCTTGCTTTTGCAAGTCCACAGGCAAGACTGACAGAAGTAGATGTATGACCGATCGTAAAGAAATCATGCTCACTCTCATGTGGATTTGTATAACCGGATACATCATCGTAATGCTCTTCATAGAGATATGCATCCTTTCTTCCTGTCAGCATCTTATGCGGATAGGTCTGATGTGATACATCATATACGATCTTGTCTTTTGGTGACTCGAACACGTAATGCAGTGCGATCGTTGCTTCCACCATACCGAAGTTTGGTCCGAAGTGTCCGCCGTGGATGCTGGCTCTCTTTAATAATGCCTTTCTCATCTCACCTGCCATTACGGTCATCTCATCTACGGTTAATTTCTTTACGTCTTCTGGTCCGTTAATCTTTTCTATATACATGAACTATTCTCCTCCCAGTTTAATACTCCTGTCTTTACTGCTTCTTGGTATTTGGAAATTTTGTGATTCAGCCGGTTGACCGCTAGCTCTATCTGCGCTTTCTGCTTTTCTAACTTCTCTCTTTCTTCCGAAAGAAGCTGAAGTCTTGCTTCAAATGTCTCATCGCCCTGCTGATATAATTTTACATACTCGATTAGCGCCTCTACGGGAAGTCCTGCTTTTCTCATACAGATTACAAGCTCTACCCAGCCAAGGTCTGATTCCTGATAGTCTCTGATTCCGCCTGCCGTACGTGTTACTTCCGGTATCATGCCGATGCGTTCATAATAACGCAGGGTATCAGCGGAAATGTCATATGTTTCACTTACTTCTTTTATCGTCAATCCAGACACCACCTTTCCGTTCATTACTATAGCACTTGGAGTTCACTCCAAGTCAAGATTTTTTTCAAAAATGTACGTTAAATGTAAAAGTAACTTCCTGATTATAAGACTTTATTGACAAAAGCACCCCATGTCTGTAATGCCTGCTCAAAAACACAGGCCTGCGTAACGGAAGTATTCGATACTCTCTGTACCTGTCTTGGGATAGAAGTCTTTCGGGAAGTAATTTCAAAAGGAAAACTTGTAGAAATCCCACCGGATCAGGTAACACGGAAGCCGTCAGGGAATATAACTCTAATTCATACATTAACATTCCCTGACGGCTTTTCTATTTCTATTATTTCTTATTAAATTCTCTTCAAATCAGCTTCCGTCAACCTTATTTCTGACTTCTCAGTCTCTCAACAAATCTTCCAAGTCTTCCGATCGCCTCTTTCAGATCTTCCAGTGAGTACGCATACGATACACGCAGGAACCCTTCCCCACTCTCACCGAACGCGCTTCCCGGTACGACCGCAACCTTTTCCTCTTCCAGGAAACGCATTGCAAATTCTTCGGAAGTCATACCGAATTCTTTGATACTTGGGAAAATATAGAATGCACCAAATGGCTCAAAGCATTCCAGCTTCATCTTCGCAAATTCATTTACCAGGTATCTTCTTCTCTGATTGTATGCATTTCTCATCTGCTGCACTTCATCTTCGCAGTGACGTAAGCCCTCAATGGCTGCATACTGGCTGTTGGTCGGCGCACACATGATCGCAAACTGATGGATCTTCAACATCTGTTCTATGATCACAGACGGACCGCAGATATAACCAAGTCTCCATCCCGTCATGGCAAATCCTTTGGAAAATCCGTTGATCACCAGTGTTCTTTCCTGCATTCCCGGAAGAGATGCAATAGACACATGCTCTGTCTTGTATGTAAGTTCAGAGTAAATCTCATCCGAAAGCACATACAGGTCATGTCTCTTCACAACTTCCGCAATTGGCTCCAGATCTTCTTTTGTCATGATCGATCCTGTCGGATTGTTCGGGAATGGCATCACCAGCATTTTCGTTTTTGGCGTGACCGCTTCCTCCAGCTCTTCTGCCGTCAGTTTGAATTCGTTCTTTTCCTGAAGGGGAATCACAACCGGATTACCGTCTGCCAAAATGGTGCACGGTACATACGATACATAGCTCGGCTGCGGGATCAGGACTTCATCTCCCGGATCCAGCATGGCGCGCAGTGCCACATCGATTCCCTCACTTCCTCCGACCGTCACCATGATCTCATGATCCGGGTCATATTCTACATGGATCTTACGTTCCAAATATTTGCTGATCTCGATCTTCAGATCTTTAAGACCTGCATTCGATGTATAGAAAGTCTTGCCCTGTTCCAGAGTATAGATACCTTCCTCTCTGATTCTCCACGGTGTGTCAAAATCAGGTTCTCCTACGCCAAGGGATATTGCGTCAGGCATCTCACTTACCAGATCAAAGAATTTCCGGATTCCAGATGGTTCGATGCCTGTAATTTTCTTAGATAGTGGATTTCTCATCATGGTGTTACAAGCATCCTTTCTGTTTTTTTCTGTCCGAACATGATTGTTCCGTGATCCTTATATTTCTTCAGTACGAACTGTGTACTGGTTCCTGTGACATCTTCAATCGGTGATAATTTACTTGATACGAACTTTGACACTTCCTGCAACGTCTTGCCTTCGATCAGAACCATCATATCCAAAATCGCCGGAGATCAGATATACGGCTGATACTTCCGGATAATTACAGATCCGTTCTGCTGTCTTATCAAATCCTGTGTCACGCTGTGGTGTTACTTTTACTTCGATCAGGGCATTCACATACTCTGTTCCTGTCTTATCCCAGTCGATCAGTGTATGATAGCCACAGATGATCTTTGCTCTTTCCATGGCAGAAATCTCATTTGCTACGGTTACTTCGTCGCTTCCAGAAGAACTGCCAGTTCTCCGAGGTCCACCCTGCTATGCTTCTCCAGATACAGGAGTATCTGCTTTCTTAATTCTTCCATCATTCATACCTCCGCTATATAGCTTCAAGATCTCATCCGGAGCCGGACGGTCGATATAACGCATCTCTTCTCCATTTCTTAAGATCTTATCGTTGTTGTCTGTTGTATGTCCGATTACTGCTGCTGTAATCCCCTGATTGTTCAGCGCATCTGCCAGTACTTCCCCATTGTCAGTCACAGCCAGAAAACTTCCTGTAGATATCATCTGATATGGATTCAGTCGGAAATGTTCACATACCTCGATCGTTTCCTGTAAAATACTGATTTTCTTCATATCAAGATCCAGTCCCTGTTCTAATTCCAGTGCCAGATTCCACAGTGCTGCCAAGATCCCGCCATCTGCGACCTGACGTACGACAAATGCGCCCCCGGCTTTTGCGGCTTCGATTTCTCTCAAAGCAAAAATGTGCTGCTCATATGACAGTACTTGCTTTAAGAAAACCGGTGCAAAACGGGTCTTAAGCTCCTGTTCTTTTTCCTCTGTGATCCTGAGCATGCCATCCATTCCGGCATACCCCACAAAGACAATATCCTTACAGGCTCGTGCGGTTTCCCTGTTCCAGGTCTCTTCTTTCGGTGCTTTTGCGATTCCCGTAACTGTCACTGCAATTACCTGAACTGCAGGATTCACAGATGCCTGTATCCGGTCAGGATTTATATTGTATTTTTTACATGCCTTTTTCAGAAGCTTTTCAATCTTGTGAATCCTGGATTTGAATATGTATTCCGGACAGGCAATCTGAACAGTAACGCCTGCGGATGTTTCTGTGGTAGTTTCAGGGCAGACAGAAAATACTGCACCCTGTGCCGCCAGTGCGTTCACAGTCTGTGCAAGTGCATGAATACCGATCTGTGGTGATAATCCGTAGACGGTAACTGTTTCACTTATAAGCTGTTCTGTCTGTGTCTCTAACTTCATCCCTATTACGTTCCCCTTTATCTCTTATCTTTTCTTGATACTTTATCTTATATCGTTTCTGCATTTCTGCCTTATGCAAGATACGGAATAATCATCGTTGCCACCATGGCAATGATGACGATAAGCACAACAATTGATACAATTCTTCTTGTTTTTTATTGTTGAAATTCATTTTTCTACCTTCTTTGATCATAGTTCTGTTACTCTCCGTAAATATTTTTACCGAACAGCAACGTATTTCTCTACATTTTATACTCTTTACAATATTTTTGCAAGAAACAATCCTCACATTTCGGACTTCTTGCACTGCAGATTGTTCGTCCAAATGTAATGATATGAATATTCCAGAGAATCCAGTGATCTACCGGCAGTTCCTTCATCAAATCCTGTTCAATCTTGTCCGGATCCTGGTTTTTCGTAAGTCCCAGCCGATTGGATATGCGCTTTACATGTGTATCCACGACCACACTCGGCACGTGATAGATATTTCCGCGAATCACATTGGCTGTCTTTCTGCCTACTCCCGCCAGACTTAAAAGGTCTTCAAGTTCTGATGGGACTTCTCCGTTATATTTATCCCGGATATCTTTCATACAGGCTATGATATTCTTCGCTTTATTATGATAGAATCCCGTTGGTTTGATATCCTGTTCTAATTCTTTCAGATCCGTGTCCGCAAATGCTTCGACAGACGGATACTTCTGGAACAGATCTTTTGTCACGATATTGACTCTTGCATCGGTACACTGCGCACTTAACATCGTAGCGATCAGAAGCTGCCACGGAGTTTCATAATTCAGATAGCAGATGAATTCGGTTCCGTACTTCGCATCCAGAAGGCTGAGAATTTCTCCTGTTCTTTTTTTCATAATTCTATTCCTTTTTATATTTCATTCTTTACCGCTGCCCTGTCCCGGCCTTTACCTTGCAGACTCTGGCTTCCTGATTCAGTGGATTTCTGTTCTGATAATCAAACAGAATATAGGTATCTGCCAACTTAAAATATTCCAAATGCGTCATTTTACGCATCTGGTTTCTGTCATATTTTCCATAATCCGGAAGGTAGGTGTGTGTCTCTTCTTCTTTTTCATAAAATGTTCTCGCCACGTCTTTTTCCACCAGATATTCCCCGGCAAATTCCGGACGGCTCTTCGCATTTTCACGAAGATAGTAATCGTATGTGAGCACTTCCCGGAACAGATCTTCTTTTTCTTTATGATGCAGCCGTATATAATTCAGTAAAATCTCATATCTGGCACTCCGCTTGTGTTGAACGGCGTTATAACCATTGTCTTCATAATAAGATGCAAGCCGGTCATACATGGTAAATGCAGAATCGTATTCCTTTTCCAGTTCTTCCATCGTATTCGTAAACTGACGGCTGTTATAGTAGACCTCCACCATCTCCTCAATCCCTTTCAGGCGCAGTACATCTTCATAGGAAATCCACTTTGTATACAGTACTTCATACGGCGGATGTGCTTTATGGACAATGCCATACTCCTCCTGATGTTCCTGCATAAAGGATCCTTTCAACACTTTCAGGAATCCAAGCTGGAGCTGCTCCGGTTTTAATGCATACACATCGTCAAAGGAATGTGCGAAGCTTTCCACATCTTCGTACGGAAGTCCGGCGATCAGATCCAGATGTTCGTGCACATTTCCCTTATCTTGAATTCTCCTCACGATTTTAGATACTTTTTCAAAGTCCATAACTCTGTGGATCTCTTTGATCGTCTTCGGATTTGTTGACTGTACACCGATCTCAAGCTGTACCAGTCCCGGGCGCATCTGTTCCAGAAGTTCCATTTCTTCTTCATTCAGAATATCCGCGGCAATCTCAAAGTGGAAGTTCGTAATGCCATTATCATGCTCCATGATATATTTCCAGATAGCAATGCTGTGGTCGTGTTTGCAGTTGAATGTACGGTCAACAAATTTCACCTGCGGTACTTTGTGGTCAAGGAAAAACTGCAATTCCTTCTTCACCAGTTCTATATTCCTGAAACGCAGACGCTTATCTACCGACGACAGACAGTAACTGCAGGAAAACGGACAGCCTCTGCTTGTCTCATAATAGATAATTTTGTGTTCAAAAATCTTCTATGTGATCGTAGACAAACGGAACCTCGCTTAAATCCATGATCGGCCGCCATGGTTTGTCGATGATTTCATTTTCTTCTGTCCGGAAAGTAAATGCCTGTAACATTTTTTAACCGGTTATCCACACTCTCTGATTTTTTCCAGGAGTTATCCACATTTTTTCCTTTTTTCGGATTCATTCCGGTATATCTGACAAATTTCTTTAAATGTCTTCTCCCCTTCCCCTTTCATCACTCCTTTGACACATGGAAGTCGTCTTAATACTTCTTTTGCATCATAGGAAACCTCCGGCCCGCCAAGCCAGATTGGCATATCCGGACGCAGCTTTCCGATTTCAAGCACAATTTCTTCTATATAGTCCAAATTCCAGATATAGCAGGAAAGGCAGAGAATATCCGGTTGTCTCTTATAGATCTCCATCAGGATATCGTCTTTTTGCTGGTTGATCGTATACTCTCCGATCTCCACCGCCGGATCCCTGGCATAGGCTTTCAGACTATAGACCGCCAGATTGGAATGTATATATTTTGCATTGACTGCTGCCAGTAATATCTTCATTATATTTTCCTCCAGATCAGAATCTCCCCTCCGGTCATATACCGGATAAGATAAATCCTCATATATCTAGGTATTATAAATTGGTATCGCCTTTTTTACAACATTTCCATTGACTTTTTGCCCGGAACACGTTAAAATGTTGAGCTGTGCAGCCGGGGTGTTAGCGGTACCTTGTACCTGCAATCCGCTATAGCAGGGGTGATATTGCGCAGAGGGCTTGTTTTTGCAGAGCTGCCCTTGGAAAGTGGCGTTGATGTTTGGGTCTTACGCGACGGAACTCCATGAACCATGTCAGGTCAGGAATGAAGCAGCATTAAGTGGAATCTTCCGGGTGCCGTAAGGGTGCCTGGGCTGAGTTAACTACTAAGGTAACGTCTGTGAAGGCTCGTTCGAAGCGCAATGCACATAATAAAATAAACTGATATTAAAAATATCCACTGCAGTTTCCCGCATGTGGATATTTTTTATATTATACCAAATATTACTGCCAGCAATATTACGATCGCATTCGTTACTGCCGGAATTCCAAATCCTGCCCCGATAGAGATAAACACCGGATACATTGCATTGAAGATCTGGAATGGAATAAAGTAAATAATATAGTCTGTACCACCTTAATCCATGTGGACTTTCAGAAATTTTTCCACAATATCCATATTCTTCTCTGTCCAGAATGCCGGATCTCCATGCTTTGTCATCTGCAAGTCCGTGCATCATCAGTACCGGCGGTATCTCGGTCTCTTTGTTTACATAATTCATACAGGTAACTGCATTGGAAAGTTCCGGATATTCATATACATTCTTCTTACCGATCAGCATTCCTACCGTCTTTTCATTCATCTGGTCACCTGTCTCTTATATTTCCTCTGTCTGCTCTTTTTCCAGTTGCTTTTTCTTCTTCCTTGCCTCTCTTAATTCTTTAAAAAATGATTTCATCATCTGGCTGCATTCTTCTTCCATGACTCCTGTCGTCAATTCCACCTGATGGTTAAATTCCGGCATATCCAGAAGATTTAAGATAGATCCCGCACAACCGGCTTTTGGATTCATACAACCGACTACCACCCTTGTCATCCGGGACTGTACGATTGCACCGGAACACATCTGGCAAGGCTCCAGTGTCACATACATCGTACAATCTTCCAATCTCCAGTCATTCATTTTCCTGCTTGCTTTTCTGATCGCAGCCAGTTCCGCATGTGCCAGGGTATTGTTGTCAATCGTTCTCCGGTTGTACCCTCTTCCTATGATCTTATCCTGATACACAATCACACACCCGATCGGTACTTCTCCGATCGCATAAGCTTTTTTCGCCTGTTTGATTGCTTCTTTCATATATTTTTCATCTGTACTTTGCATTTCCACACTCCATCTGATTATATTTTTCTTTGTATATCTGCGCAGTCTTCCGATCCGCGGACATCTCTGCACCAGTATCCGAATGTCTCTCTGTCATTCGTTTCTTCTTCCGTAAGCGCAAGTCCGGTCTCCTCAAACGGCAGAAATTCCGGAAACCCAAAACTTTCTGCTGCTTTTGCTTCCTGTGGATGATATACTCCAGGTACTCCTAATTTTAACTGACCATCACAGACTGTCAATATCAGGTGATGATAATTATAATATCCATGAACCAGAAAACTATTGTTCGCATGCTTCCATTCACATCTCGGAAGACATACCATATCTTTCCGTTGGATTTTTCTGACTTTGTATCTTTTCCCACATTCCTTTACTTCCTGTTCCTCTGAAGCCTCTGCATTACTCTTTTCTTTTTCATGCGTCTCTTCCTCCGCCATCTCCCACTTTTCCATCTGACAGATATTTACCGCATCGTCATTCCACACTGCAGCATAACAGTGCCCGCTTATGTCTTTCAAAATAATTCCGTTGACCAGACCATAATTTTCTTTCTCCCCCATATCTTCCGGTGTATAACACAATTGATAATTCAGTCCGGGAGACGGCGGCTCTGTCACTCCCATATTGATTCCGGTACATTTTTCATCCTGATTCCAGAACAAATATACTTCCAGTCCCTTTGCGTCTTCTTCCATCCGGAATCCTTTTCCGTGTACATGGATCACACACTGTTCCATATCCTGTTCTATTTTTACGAAGCCTACATTCCGCATCTTCTTCTCTTGTTCGTATTCATACAGATATCGAATAAACCGTCTCAAAATACCCTCTCCTGTTTACGGCTATTTATCACAATCTATTCTGAAATATTCTCTTTTATGCCATAATCGCATTCAATTCCTGATACAACCTCTTCGCATAGCTGTCGGTCATTCCGCAGATATAGTCCGTAACCAGTAATAATCTCAGATACAACCGGTAAATGTCTGGCTGTCCCTCCGCATGATAGCGGTATGCTTTTTTGTAATTATTGGAAACAAACGAAACCAGCCGTTCTTCTATAGAATTCAGTTTCTGTGCCGGATCATCATATTTAATTATCGCACCCATGAAGCGGTCCATCAGATTGTCAAGCATCACTGCTTCCTTCACTTCCATCCGGTAGATTGTTTCTGACTTAAACACACATTTGCATGCAATCTCTCCAAGTAATTTTACAAGTCCTTCCGCCGGTGTATCTGCGAATAAATCTGTTTTATATACTCCATTCATAATCTCATCGTAATGAGAAGTAAATCCAGATGTTGCATATCCGATCAGAACTCCCTGTGCCTTTACGATCCAGTTTTTCACTGCATAATCTCCGGGGTTATCTACTCCGTTTTTCTTTGCACGTTCATATAATTCCACCAGTTTATCTGCCGGCCGGAATCTATTCCATTCCGCCTGTTCCGGAACTGCCAGCTTCTTTTCCCTGTTTTGAAGCTTCCGCAATTCATCCCGCAGACTGTGATAAGTAATGAACCCTTTCACAAATGCATCTTCGATATCTGCCGTTTTATATGCAATATCATCTGCTGCCTCCAGAATAAATGTCAGAGGATGTCTGCAATTTCCCGCCCCTGTCTCCATCACGATATCTTCGAATAACTCCCGGTCCGCATAATAATATCCCATCTTTTTTTCTCGGATATCCCCGGACTTTGGCCGGATCTGTGTAGATGCCACCGGATATTTTATAATTGTGTTTAAAAAGCGCATAGGTAAGATTCATTCCATTTTCATCTACCAGGAAATGAAGCTTACTCACCAGCCTGAGTGCCTGTGCATTTCCTTCAAAATGATAAAAAATCTTCCCTCATCTGTTCTTCCAGCAATTCTTCTATCGGTGTTCCATGATATTTTAACACCGGAAGATTCCGTTCAAACCACTCTCTGATCGCAAACTCCCCATAATGTCCGAACGGAGGATTTCCAATGTCATGAATCAATCCTGCACACTGAAGAATATTGCAAATATCTTCTTTCATCCCCGGAGTGAAACTTGTATCTTTCTTATGTGCCAGTATGCTTTCGCCGATATTCTGTCCCAGCGATTTTGCCAGCGATGATACCTCCATAGAATGGGTCAGCCTGGTCCGAATAAAATCACTTTTATCTAATGGAAATACCTGTGTCTTGTCCTGAAGTCTCCGAAATGATGCACTTCCGATGATCCTGTGGTAATCCTTTTCAAATTCGCTTCTCAGATCGGTATCGGCAGAACGTACATCCTGATGTCTGCCCGGCCTTTGTCTCTTTGTCGATAAAAGTCTTGTCCACTCCATTTTACATCCTCCTTTTTGTCAAAAAGTGTCCAGCCGGATCCCCGGCTGAACACCTTATTCACAGCATTACTTTCTTAAGTTCATTTTCCATTAATCCAGATAGATCGGCGGCTCATAATCTTTGCCAAGTAACGCTTTCTTACGCTCCTGATATCCGAGAAACGCCCACTCCGTCATATCTGTCCACTGATGAGTTCCACGGTCATATACCTGCACATAGCCGATCCGGTTCGGATGCATTCTTACACTGTTCGATTCATATTCATGTCCGGTATAAGGGTTAAGTTCCCCTTTCTCAAGATCCTCTTCCGTTGATGTAAATAAATCCTCTTCATTCTCCTGTGCATACCTGTTCTGATGTCCTGCATCATAGTTCGTATTTAACTGTTCTGCATTTTCATAAGCAGCCGTTTCTGTCTCTGCGGCATATGTCTCTGCTTCCTCAGGTTCATCTGGAAGAAACTCTTCTGCAAGTTCGCCTGATTCTCCATCTTCTGAATAATCAAATTCATGATATTGGATTTCCGGTTTTTCTTCCTCTTTTTCTTCTTTTACCGGTTCTTCGTGTTTTTTATGAATTCCGAAAAATGCTCTCCATCCATGTGCTTTCTTCTCCGGCTCAGCCTTCTTCGGTTCCGGTTCTTCTACTTCCGGTTCTTCCTCATACTCCGGCTCTGCTTCTTCATATGCCGGCTCTTCTGCATACTCCGGCTCTGCTTCTTCATATACCGGCTCTTCTGCATACTCCGGCTCTGCTTCTTCATATGCCGGCTCTTCTACTTCCGGCTCTTCCTCATACTCCGGCTCTGCTTCTTCATATACCGGCTCTTCTGCATACTCCGGCTCTGCTTCTTCATATACTGGCTCTTCTGCATACTCCGGCTCTGCTTCTTCATATACCGGCTCTTCTGCATACTCCGGCTCTGCTTCTTCATATACTGGCTCTTCTGCATACTCCGGCTCTGCTTCTTCATATACTGGCTCTGCTTCCACTTCCGGCTCTGCTTCTACTTCCGCCTCTGCTTCTACTTCCGCCTCTGCTTCCACTTCCGCCTCTGCTTCCACTTCCGCCTCTGCTTCTACTTCCGCCTCTGCTTCCACTTCCGCCTCTGCTTCTACTTCCGGCTCTTCTGCTTTCGCATTCACAAAGAAGTCAAAATCGTCTCCTGGACATATTCCGGATTCTCTTCTACAACTTTCTTTGCTTTTTTCTTGCTTTTCTTCTTCTCAATCGCATCTAATTCTTTATGAATATCGACCAGTTCTCCAATCGTAATATCCCTTTCTTCCGCTCTTGTAGGTGCCTCTTTCTGTTCCGGTTCTGCAGCTTTCTGTTCTTTCACCGGTTTCTCTGTGCGGTCTTCATGTTCTTCTAATATATCTAAATAGAACGGGCATTCCAAAATCTTTGCGATCATACGCATATCCTGCTCCTGGAAATTATCTCTTCCGAGACGTTGTGTCAAGTTCTGGCGCGACATCTTTTTTCCTGTCTGTTTTTCTATCTTTTCTGCAAGTTCTTTGATGGTCATTCCTTTACGGCTCAGAATGATCTTGACCTGTTCTCCAAATGTTAATTCCAACATCCTCTTCCTCCTTAATTTATTCTTACACTCCCATACTCTCCTCATGTGTTTTTTATGGTTTTGTAAACAATTTTCTATCTTGATAAATCTTTATTTTTCCCTTTTATATTCTAACAAATCACCGAAAATCACGTCAACTACGCAACTCATCAATTTTCCCTGAATTTCCGGTTAAAAATGAAGTTTTTCGTTCCATTCCCTCACCACATTTTCATCGATTTTTACTATTTTTCTGTCATAAGAAAGAATTCCATTTACCTCTTCTTCTATATCCGATAATTGCGTATAGACCGTTGCACTTAACCCCCTGCTGATATTCGGGATAACGAGTTTTTTTATCAATTTTTCATACGCTCTGCTGAGATCTTTTTTTCTTTTAAATATCTTATATCCGTAAATATCTTTTTCATACATACTGTGCTTCGGAATCTGAAGCGAGTATCCCCCGAATTCGGTAAGCGCTGTCACCCGCTTTTCCGGTGTGATATTCAACGGGAAGAAATAATCATGAATACTTTTGATATCCCCACATCCCTGATCAAACCATCCGCTTGCAGCATCAATCAATCTGGTATGATCTTCTGCCAGAGCAATGTCTGTCATCTTCCTCGTCTTGAATTGTCCCCAGCCCTCATTAAATATCACCCATGTCACAACGGACGGATGATTATATAACCGCCGGATCGTTTCTTTCATTTCACTTTCAAACTGTTTCTGTCCGGTCGGATCCTGACGTCCCATCAGATGCAGCCTTGTATCCTTTGCACGGATATGCGTTCCTTCCATAGCTGTTGCCAGCCAGGTAACATACCAGCTCTTATATTCACGTCCTCCATTCACCATATCCTGCCATACCAGCATGCCAATCCGGTCACAATGATAATACCATCTCTGCGGTTCTATCTTGATATGCTTCCGGATCATATTAAACCCCAGATCCTTCATCTTCTGGATATCATAAATCATCGCTTCATCACACGGTGGTGTATACAAGCCGTCCGGCCAGTATCCCTGATCCAGAACTCCTTTTTGAAAAATATGGTTTGTTGTTCAAAAAAGATTCTCGGAATTCCGTTTTTGTCATTCTTCATTTCTATCTTACGCATGGCAAAAATAACTCTCTACCGAATCATTCCCCATCTTTATATGCACATCATATAAAAAACGGATCCTCCGGACTCCAGTTTCTCATATGCGGAATTCTCACCATACATGGTCTCCCTGTCCTGCCGGCAGTTTTTAACGGCCACATCGTTCTTGCCGTTACCGTCACATCATAGTCGATATCTTTTCTTCCGGCGGCATCTTCCAGCTGTATCATAACGGAAGACTGATCATAAAGCGGTGTAATCTTCAGATTTTTGATGTGATACTCCGGAACCTTTTCCATCCATACCGTTTGCCAGATTCCACTTTGCGCCGTATAGAACATCCCGCCATTTTCTAATTTCTGTTTTCCCCTGCTGTAATAATATGTATCGGAATAATCTTTTACTTTTATTGTCAGTATATTTCTTTCTTCTTGCAATGCATCCGTAACATCGAATGAAAACGGCAGATATCCGCCCACATGTTTTCCTTGTTTCTTTCCATTTACATAAACAACTGCACACTGATCCACAGCTCCGAAATGAAGCAGCCAGCGGCTTCCTGCTTCTGGTCTTATCTCTTCCGGAAGACTCCTTTTATACCATAAAAACTCATCCGGCTTTAACTGTCTTCCGACTCCCGACAGTGCTGCCTCCGGTGAAAACGGGACCAATATATCTCCGTTCATTTTCTTTGGAAATCCTTTTGTGTCTTTTATTGCATATTTCCACACACCGTTCAGATTCACATAACTTTTCCGGCGCATCAATGGTCTTGGGTATTCCCCTAATACATTCTTTTCATTTATATTGTCTGCCCATTTCGTCTTTAACTGTCTCATGTTCATACACCCCTTTTTAAGCAAGTCTGACTTCTTGTAATCTCCCCCCGATTTCATCATCTGTCGTAATCACTGCAGCTCTTGCATCCCCCTGCTTCAGTTCATATTCCCTGCACAGGTAGATCCCGGGATATTCATCCGGCTGCTTTCTCATATATGGTATGCCATCCGGCCTCCAGGCAAATTCATATGTCCGCATATCCAGTCCCATTCCCCTCCTGGTGGCTTTCATAAAGCTTTCTTTCAATACCCAGAAACGGTAGAACCATTCTGCCTGTTCTTTTTCATCCGCACCTGCACGGATGATCTTACATTCTGATGGGCAGAAATAGCGTTCAGCTACTGACATCCTTAATGCTCCCGTCATCTCCACATCACATCCGACCTGCACGCCTTCCCGGTCACTGCAGGCGCACAATACATACTTTCCCGAATGCGACAGATTGAATACAGCATCTTCCGGAAGTCCGGTCATCTCTTGTATCTTCTCCCATAAGATCCATGCACCGACACTCCTTGCACGGTCTGCCACATTCCGCAGCTTATCCGCTTTTTCCTTTCTCCACTTTGGCACCCTGTTATAATATGCACGATATATTTCTTCTATTAATAGTGGTGTAATATCTGCTGCCCATACATTTACCATTTTCCCACTCCCTTTTTACTATACAATTTTAGTCTAACACACTTTTAAAAAAATGAAAGAATTTATCCAATAAAAGTATTGACAATCAAATTCCATTGCGTTAATATATCATTACGCTTTAAATGTTTAAAGTTTTGCAGTGCGAATATTTTACAGTGCGACCACAACAGATTCACACGAGAAAGAAAATATCACACAGGCACAATGATCATACATATTGGAGGATATTAATTATGATTATCGTATTAAAACCACATACTACAAAAGATGATGTTTCTCGTGTTGAGAACATGGTCAAAAAAAGAGGTCTTGACACACATATTGTACAAGGCAAGGAGATGACAGTGATCGGCTGTATCGGTGACACAGCCAAAGTTGATTCCAAATTATTCGAGATTGATTCTGCAGTTGATAAAGTTATGCATGTACAGGAACCGTACAAATTAGCTAACCGTGCATTCCATCCGGAAGATTCCATTATCAATGTATCCGGCGTAAAAGTCGGCGGAGACAATCTTGCAATGATCGCCGGTCCTTGTTCCGTAGAATCATACGAACAGGTTCTTGAAATTGCCCGGGCAGCAAAAGCTTCCGGAGCCAACTTACTCCGCGGAGGTGCATTCAAGCCAAGAACAAGTCCTTACGCTTTCCAGGGACTCGGACTTGAAGGTCTTGATATCTTAACCGCAGTTAAAGAAGAGACCGGTCTTCCGATCGTAACTGAACTGATGTCCGACAAATACCTTGATGTATTTAACGAAAAAGTAGATCTTATCCAGATCGGTGCACGTAATATGCAGAACTTCGACCTGTTAAAAGAATTGGGACAGCTTGATCGTCCAATCCTCTTAAAAAGGGGTCTAAATGCTACTTACGAAGAATGGATCATGTCAGCAGAATACATCATGGCATCCGGTAATGAAAATGTCATCCTCTGCGAACGTGGAATCCGTACTTTCGAAAGCTATACAAGAAATACTTTGGATCTTCAGAGTATACCTGTACTTCGTAAACTGACACATCTTCCGATCATCGTTGACCCAAGTCATGCAGGTGGAAAATGGTGGTTAGTAGATTCCATGGCAATGGCTGCTATAGCCGCCGGAGCAGACGGACTGATGATAGAAGTACACAACGATCCCGAATCTGCACTCTGCGATGGAGCACAGTCATTAAAACCTAAGAAATACGACGAATTACTCAAACAGGTTGCACAAATTGCAAATGTAGTCGGAAAATCCATCTAATATATGCAGCCTCATAGTTTACAGGAGCTTTAAAATGAAACTTACAGTTAATCTGGGAAAAGACAGTTATCCTATTTATATTGAAAATAATATATTGTCCCAGGCAGGGAACTATATCCGTAAGATGTATCACGGCAAACGCATTATGATCATTTCGGACGATAATGTATTTCCTCTATACGGAGATACACTGATCCGTACACTGGATTCAGATTATGAATGCCATCATCTGGTACTCCCTCACGGAGAAGCCACCAAGGATTTCCAGACACTTCCGACAGTCTACAAAGCCATGCTGGAAGCAAAGATTTCCAGAAGTGATCTGGTCATTGCTCTTGGCGGCGGTGTCATCGGTGATCTTGCAGGATTTGCCGCTTCCAGTTATCTAAGAGGTGTAAGACTGGTACAGATCCCAACTTCATTGTTGGCGCAGGTTGATTCTTCTGTCGGTGGAAAAGTCGCAGTAGACCTTCCGGAAGGCAAGAATCTGGTCGGCGCATTCTATCAGCCTTCACTGGTGCTGATCGATCCACTGGTACTTAACACGCTGAAGGAACGATTTATCAACGATGGTATGGGAGAGGTTATCAAATACGGCTGCATCAAAGATGCGGATTTATTTAGTACCTTGGAATCACACAGTTCTTTTGAAGATTTAAAAGAAGAACTGCCTGCCATCATCACACGCTGTGTAGATATCAAACGAATGGTTGTAGAAAATGATCAGTTTGACACAGGTGAGCGTATGTTACTGAATTTCGGACACACACTGGCTCACACCATTGAACAACATTTCCATTATCAGCGGGAAAGTCATGGCGAAGCCGTTGCCATTGGCATGTATCAGATTACCAGGATTGCCGAGGAAAAAGGATTAACACCAGAAGGAACTGCAGACCGTATCCAGCAGGTTTTAAAAACCTACGGACTTCCTCTTGAATGCGGTCTCACTCTTGGGACATTAACCGAAGCGATCGCCTTAGACAAGAAGAATCTGAACGGTAATCTCAACGTCATACTACTTCATGAAATCGGTGACAGCTACATCAAAGCTACAGACATTCAGTTCTTTGCTGAAACAGCAAGGCTTGTATAAATATAATTCTGGAGGATATATATCATGGGTAAATTAGAAGGAAAAATCGCAATTGTAACAGGATCAGGAAAAGGAATCGGACGTGACGCAGCACTTGCTATCGCTGCTGAAGGTGCCACTGTCGTAACAGTAGCAAGAACACAGTCTGATCTTGATGAAACAGTAAAAATGATCGAAGATGCCGGCGGAACAGCAATCTCACTTTCCAGAGACCTTACAGACGGAGAACAGGTTGCCGACATGATCAAAACTGTTGTTGATAAATACGGAAGAATTGATATTCTCGTTAACAATGCAGGCGGATACCCAAAAGAGATCTACAAAAATATCGAACATCAGGCAATTAAGATCTGGGAATGGTCAGAAGAACAGTGGGATCAGATCATCAAAACAAACTTGAGAATCCCATTCCTTGTAACTAAAAATGTTGTACCTGTAATGATAAAACAGGGAAAAGGAGATATCGTAAATGTATCTTCAAGAATGGGTCGTATTGCATCTCAGATGGGTGCATACGCTGTTGCAAAAGGCGGTATCGTAACCATGACCAAGACAACTGCTATCCAGACCAAAGAATACGGAATCAAATGCAATGCCGTATCTCCTGGAATCGTGGACACACCGGGACAGAGAGTCTACAACCACTCTGTAGGACAGGACGGCTGCCCGATGGGAAGCTCAAAAGATGTTGCAAAAGCAATCATCTACCTTTTGGCAGATTCACCGGCAGTTATGACCGGACAGTCTGTCGACCTGTTCACAACAGTATAAAACCTAATGAATACCAAGACTACAAGAGACACTGTCATCACTGGCAGTGTCTCTTGTAATCCTTTTTTAACACCAATTCATTTATTTCCCTGGCTGTCCATAATAAGCATTTGCTCCATGTTTTCTGAAGTAATGCTTATCCTGTAATTCCTGTGGTGCAGGTTTAACGTCCGGGTTGATCATTTCGCATCTCGCTGCCATCTTTGCAACTTCTTCTAATACAACTGCATTGTGAACTGCTTCATGCGCATCTTTGCCCCATGTAAATGGTCCGTGATTCTTGCAGAGTACTGCAGGTGTTGCAACATAATCCAGATCATCTTCATCGAATCTGTCTGCGATCAGGACACCTGTATTTTTCTCATAAGCTTCGTCAATTTCTTCTTTTGTAAGATTTCTTACACATGGTACTGTTCCGTACAGATAATCTGCATGTGTAGTTCCGTAGCAAGGAATTCCTCTTCCTGCCTGAGCCCAGCTTGTTGCCCATGGAGAATGTGTATGCACAACACCGCCAATATTCGGGAATCTGTTGTACAGCTCTACATGTGTCGCTGTATCAGAAGATGGATTTAAGTCTCCTTCTACTTTGTTTCCCTGAAGATCAACAACAACCATGTCTTCCGGTGTTAATTTGTCATAATCAACTCCACTTGGTTTGATGACAAAAAGTCCTGATTCTCTGTCGATTCCGCTTACATTTCCCCATGTAAATGTTACCAGATCATATTTTGGAAGAAGCATGTTTGCTTCATATACTTCTTTTTTCAATTCTTCCAGCATTTTTCTTATCTCCTTTACCTCTTCTTATATCATAACAGATACGGGGACATCACCGTGTCCCCTCTACTTTTACACAATATGACAGCTTTTACAGATCAGCACAAGCTCTACGCTCTACGTCAAGTCCCTTCTTATATGTCTCCATAAATGCTTCGTATCCTGCTACGCCTTCCGGATCCGGATCAATTCTGCTTCCGGCATTGCTTCCGAATACTTTATTCTTCAGATAATCTTCCAGTTTCTCACCTTCTGCACGTTTTACCATGTACTCAGCCAGAATAGCCATTCCCCATGGTCCGCCTTCTCCTGCTGTCTCCATAACTACGACCGGTGTGTTGATCGCATCAGCCAAAACCTTCTGTCCGACACCTTTTGTCTTGAAGAGTCCGCCATGACCGAGAACAGTATCGATCTCTACACCTTCGTCTTTTGTTAAGATATCCATTCCGACCTTAATAACACCAAGTGCTGTGTACAGGTGAGATCTCATAAAGTTAGCCAGATTGAATTTTGTCTCTGGTGTTCTGACTACCATCGGACGTCCTTTTTCTACATTTGTGATAGGCTCGCCTGCGTAGTTTCCGTAAGAAAGGATTCCGCCGCAGTCAACATCTCCTTCCAGCGCTTTATTATAAAGTGTTCCATACATCTGGTTCATATCCACGTCGGCTCCGATAGAATCTGCGAATTCTTTGAACAGATTTACCCATGCATTCAGGTCTGTGGTTCCGTTATTAGAATGCACCATGGCAACCAGGCTTCCGTCAGGTGTTGTAACCATGTCGATCTCTGTATGTAAGTCTTTCAGCGGCTTCTCAAGTACAACCATTGAGAAGAATGAAGTACCAGCGGAAATATTGCTTGTACGCTGTGCTACGCTGTTTGTAGCTACCATACCTGTTCCTGCATCTCCTTCTGGAGGGCAAAGCGGGATTCCGGCTTCCAGATTGCCTGTAGGGTCAAGTTTCTTTGCTCCTTCTTCTGTCAGGATACCAGCTGCGTCTCCTGCTACCAGAACCTTAGGAAGAATTTCTTTCACTTTCCATGGATAATTCTCACCTTCGATGAGTTTATCGAACTTCTGGATCATTTCTTCATCATAGTCTTTTGTATTCATATCGATCGGGAACATTCCAGATGCATCACCTACACCAAGAACCTTCTCCCCTGTCATCTGCCAGTGAATATATCCTGCAAGCGTTGTCATGAATGCGATATCTTTTACATGATCTTCTTTATCCAGAATACACTGATACAGATGTGCGATACTCCATCTCAGCGGAATGTTATACTGGAACAGATCTACCAGTACTTCAGAAGCTTTTCCTGTATTGCTGTTTCTCCATGTCTGGAATGGTGCAAGAAGCTTTCCTTCTTTGTCAAATGCCATATATCCGTGCATCATGGCACTGAATCCGATCGCTCCGAGTTTTTTAATTGTTACTCCGTACTCTTTCTGTACATTTTCTGCCATGTCACGGTAACTGTCCTGAAGACCTGTCCAGATATCATCCAAAGAGTAAGTCCACAGTCCGTTCTCGTAACGGTTCTCCCATGTGTGGCTTCCGGATGCAATTGGATTGTGCTCCTCATCGATCAGTACCGCTTTGATTCTTGTAGAACCGAATTCGATTCCCAGAAACGCTTTTCCGCTCTCAATGATTTCTTTTATATTACTCATTGTACGCTTCCTCCTAATATTATTTTTCTAAGTTTTCTTTTTATATACTACCCATTATACTATTTTTGCAGGGAAATATCTATTTGATATCCCCTGCAAAATGAAATGTTACTGCTTATGTGATAATTTCAATTATTTACGGAATGCAACACTGTTCCACAGAAGTTCGTTCTTGAACTGTCTGATTGTTGTATCCTTATCAATGTATACAGCTTCGATTCCCATGCTTGCTGCCCAATCACCCATCTGCTCTGCTGTCAAATCATAAGAAAATGCTGTATGATGAGCTCCACCTGCCAGAATCC